>Ga0306921_10001106_pt1 | contig 25668 bp, 22 predicted proteins | sample sta12Cox44000080_FD_203760 | JGI IMG/M metagenome (GOLD analysis project Ga0306921, IMG submission 203760) | Lab enrichment of tropical soil microbial communities from Luquillo Experimental Forest, Puerto Rico - statoxic.12C.oxic.44.000.080 (v2)... | ecosystem: Environmental > Terrestrial >...
CAATTCGGCGGTCTGCTCGCCGACGCGCTTTGCGCTCGCGACCGGTCGTTATCAGTACCGCATCCGCGGTGCGGCCGAGGAGCCGATCGGCAGCGCCATGCGCGGCGACAAGGTGATCGGCCTGCCGACCAGCCATCCGACCATCGCCTCGCGCCTCGCCGAGGCCGGCTACCGCACCGCCCTGATCGGCAAGTGGCATCTCGGGTTTCCGCCGGCCTTCAGCCCGCTGAAGAGCGGTTACCACGAGCATTTCGGGCCGCAGTCGGGCGGCGTCGATTACTTCACGCACCAGGACAGTTTCGGCGTGCACGACCTGTTCGAGAATGACGGCGAGGTGAGCCGCGACGGCTATCTCACCGATCTGTTGTCGGACCGTGCCGTCGGGTTCGTGTCGCGTTGCGCCCAGGCCAAGCAGCCGTTCCTGCTCAGCCTGCACTACACCGCGCCGCACTGGCCGTGGGAGACCCGCGAGGACGGCGAGCTTGCCAAGTCGTTCGGCAAGGCCCATCCGATCTATCACCTCGACGGCGGCAACATCCATGCCTACCGGCGGATGATCCATCACATGGACGAAGGCATCGGCCGCGTGCTCGGCGCGCTCGATGACGGCGGCATCGCGCGCGACACCATCGTGGTGTTCACCAGCGATAATGGCGGCGAGCGCTTCTCCGACAACTGGCCGCTGGTCGGCGGCAAGATGGACCTGATGGAAGGCGGCATCCGTGTGCCCTACGTGGTGCGCTGGCCGGCGCGCACGCCCGCCGGCACGACGACCGACCAGCTCGCCATCACCATGGACTGGGTGCCGACCTTCTTCGAGGCCGCCGGCACGTCGGCCCATCCCGACTATCCGAGCGACGGACTGTCGCTGGTGAAACAGCTCAGCGATCCGCGCGCTATCACCGATCGCCCGTTGTTCTGGCGCATGAAGCACAACGAGCAGCGCGCCATGCTGTCGGGGCGCTGGAAGTATCTCAAGGTCAACGAGCACGAGTACCTGTTCGACGTCGTCGCCGACGAACGCGAGCGCGCCAACCTCGCCAAGCGCCATCCCGAGCGGCTGGCCGAGATGCGCGCAGCTTGGGAGAAGTGGGACGCCACCATGCCGCCCATTCCGGCCGAGGCCGGCGTGCGCCTGGTCTATGGCAAGAAAGACATGCCGTGAGCGATACCGCCTCGATCCGCGACATCCTCGATTTCTGGTTCCTGCCGCTCGGCCATCCCCATCACGGCAAGGCACGCGACATCTGGTGGCAGAGCACGACCCTGCTCGACGACGAGATCAAGGCCCGCTTCGGCGTACTGGTCGAACTCGCGGTCGTGGGCGAGCTTGATCATTGGCGCCAGTCGCCCGACGGGGCGCTGGCGCTCACCTTGTTGTGCGACCAGTTCAGCCGCCACGTCTGGCGCAAGACGGCGCGCGCCTTCTCAGGCGACGGCAAGGCGCGCGAGACGGCCCGGCTGGCGATCGCCCGCGGCTATCCGCTGGTCTACCCGGTCGAGATGCGGACCTTCTTCTATATGCCGTTCCAGCACAGCGAGGACCTCGGCGACCAGGACTTCTGCTGCAGCCTGTTCGCCAGCACCGGCAACGACGACTATGTGAAATACGCCGTCGAGCATCGCGACATCGTCGCCAAGTACGGCCGCTTCCCGCACCGCAACGATGTGCTGGACCGCGCCAGCACAGCCGAGGAGCTCGACTACCTCAAGACGGCGAAGCGCTTTGGCCAATGAGGCGGCGATAGAGATCCGCCGTCGCCTTGTCGAAGCAGCAGAAGATCACCTGGTCGATCCAGGCTTGCGCCTTGACGGTGCGTACCGCGATCTCGGCGGCGGGCTCCTTGGGATAGCCGTAGACGCCGGTTGAAATCGCCGGAAAGGCGATGCTCTTCAGCCCGTGCTGCTGGGCGATGGTGAGGCAGCGGCTGTAGCAGCTTTCCAGCAGCGCGGGCTCGTCGGCGTTACCGCCGTGCCACACCGGTCCGACGGTGTGGATCACATGCCGCGCGATCAGCTTGTAGCCCTTGGTGATCTTGGCATCGCCGGTGTCGCAGCCGCCGAGCGTGCGGCATTCGGCCAGCAGTTCCGGACCCGCGGCGCGATGGATGGCGCCGTCGACGCCGCCGCCGCCCAGCAGCGTCTCATTGGCCGCGTTGACGATGGCGTCGACGTCGAGCCGCGTGATGTCGCCCTCGATGACCTCGAGGAGCGCCATGATCTACCAGTAGCGGATGGGACCGGTGTCGAGGTGGACGAAGCCCGACCGCGGATAGAAGCCGACGCCGCCCATCTGCAGCGAGCGTGCCGCCTGCCGGATCTTGAACACCGGAACCCCGGGGAAGCGGATGTCCATGGCGTTGCCGTTCATGTGCTGGCTGTCGCGCGCCACGCCGCGGCTGACGCTCGCCAGCCAGGCGTTGGTGGTGGGCGAGCGGTAGGCCGACAGCACTTCGATGGTGCCGCCATAGCCGCAGATGTTCATGGTGTGCCACAGCACGTCGAACAGCAGCGGATCCATCTCGGTCTGCGCGTTGGTCTGGGTGTCGCGCAGGAAGGCGTTGAGCTTGTTCAGCGCGTCGCGGTGATAGGCGCCGTCCGACCAGTAGGTGACGGTGAGCGTCTCCTGCGAGTTGACGTTGAGCAGCGACAGGCTGCGCGGGCTGTTGAGGTCGAGCGTCGGCGGCACGATCGGCTGGACCGGCGCCGGCGCAAAGCCGCCATAGCGCGAACCGCGCAAGGTCTGTGGCGTCGTGGTCTTGTGGACCGCGGGCTTGGCTTGGACTTTCTTGGGATTACTTGACGTGCCGCGAAGCACGTCAGGCGTTTGTGTTTGGGCAAAGCTCGCGCCGGCAAAGGCCAGCACGGCCGCCATACTCACCACAAAGCTTCGCATCTCCCCTGCCTGGCTCTGTTGTATTTATGTCACATCGTTGTATCAGAGTCCGATTCGCGACTCAAACTGAAATTCCCTGTCACGTGAAAGAGCTAGGCCGACCACTTCACCTATCACAAAGAGAGTGGGACCACCGAGTTGCGCACGCAGGACTTGTCGCTCGATGGTCGCCAAGGTGCCAACGACGCGGCGCTCGCGATCGGTGGTGCCGTTCTCGATCAGCGCCACGGGCGTGCTTGCTGCGAGGCCGTGCTGCAGCAACTGCCGCGCGATCGCCGATAAAGTTTCGCTGCCCATGTAGATGACGACGGTCTGACGCGGCCGCGCCAGCATCGGCCAGTCGAGATCGACCTCGCCGTCCTTGGTGTGCCCGGTGACGAACACGCAAGCCTGCGCATGGTCGCGATGGGTGAGCGGAATGCCGGCGCTGGCGGCACAGCCCAGCGCCGCGGTGATGCCGGGCACGACCTCGACGGCCACGCCGGCCGCGGTCATCGCCTCGATCTCCTCGCCGCCGCGGCCGAACACGAACGGGTCACCGCCTTTCAGGCGCACCACGCTCTTGCCGTCGCGCGCCAGCGCGATGAGGCGATCGTTGATCTCAGCTTGCGGCACGCAGTGATGGGCGCGGCGCTTGCCGACATAGAGGCGCTCGGCGTCGCGGCGCGCCAAGGCCAGCACCTCGGGCGACACCAGCCGGTCGTAGACCACCACGTCGGCCTTCTGCAGCAGGCGATGCGCCTTGAGCGTAAGCAGGTCGGGATCGCCCGGCCCCGCGCCGACAAGATGGACGATGCCGGACGCCTTAGAAGATTGAGTCCGCGTGCCATCGAGCAGCCGTATGAGTTCGCGCCGCGCGGCGATCTCATCGCCTGCCAGCGCGAGCTCGCCGACCCGCCCCTGCAGCACGCGATCCCAGAACCGGCGACGCTTGGCCGGATCACTGACCGTGCGCCGCACCTGCTCGCGGAAGATCTCGGCAAAGCGCGCCACCCGGCCGATGGCGGCGGGCAGTGCGCGCTCGATCTCGGCCTTGAGCATGCGCGCCAGTGCCGGCGCCGTGCCGCCGGTCGAGATGGCGATGGTGATCGGCGAGCGGTCGACGATCGACGGCATGATGAAGCTCGACAGCGCCGGCTGGTCGACGACGTTAACCGGCGCGGAGCGGGCCTGCGCCGCAGCCGACACACTCGCCCGCAAGCGCTCGTCGTCCGTGGCAACGAAGGCCAGCGACATGCCGGCCAGGTCAGCTTCGTCGAATGCGCGTCCGGCCCAGGAGATGCGGCCGTCGGCGATCAGCTGCGCGATCTCGCCGGTGACGGTCTCGGCGATCAACGACACCTGCGCGCCGGCGGACAGCAGCAGCTCGACCTTGCGGGCCGCGGTCTCGCCGCCGCCGACGACCAGCGCGTGCCGGTCCTGCAGGGTCATGAAGAGCGGGAAGGTCTTGATCATGCCGCCTTCCTCACACGGGCGGCGCGCAAGAGCTGGCGGATCTCGGGCCGGCAGGAGCCGCAATTGGTACCGGCCTGTGTCGCGGCGCCCACCGCATCGAGGGTGGTCGCGCCTTCGGCAATGGCGCTTTCGACGGCGGCGCACGACACGCCGAAGCAGGCGCATATCTCACCGCCACGATCGGCGCTGTCACCGCCCTGTAACAAGGCGTTGCGCTCGTCGACAGTCAGTCGCTCGATGGCCATGAACGGCGCCAGCCGGTCGCGCGCGCCCTCATCGCGCGTCTCGCCGAGCACCATGACCGCTTCGAGGCGGCTGTCGTCGATCACAACGCCGATCTCAGCGTTCTGGCCGGCCTCGCCGTCGATCCACGGACCTGGATTGCTGGCGCGCAATGCCGCCGACAACGCTTGCCGCGCTGCAGCAATCGGCTGGTCGCCGGCCACGATGTAAGCGTGGTGGCCATTGCCCTTGATGCGCGTCCAATAGGCGATTTGCGGCAACATCACCGCGCGGCGAGCGAGAATCGTGCCATGCCAGCCCATGGCAAATGCACTGATTTCGACTGGAGTATGCTTGAGCTCGGGCTGGCCCGAGAGCGGATCGACGGCAGGGTTGACCGCCGCATTGACGCGGCCGGCGCGCGAGACCTGCGCGGTCCAATGCATCGGCGCGAAGGCCTCGCCGGCGCGCACCGTTTCCGACAGATGTGCCCGCAGCACGGCGCGGCCCCAGTTGCTCTCGATCGCGACGATGTCGCCATCGCCGATGCCACGCAAAGCAGCATCGCGCGGATGAAGCTCCACTGTCGGCTCGGGCCGATGGCCGGCCAGCCGCGCCGATTTCCCGGTCCGCGTCATGGTGTGCCACTGATCGCGCACCCGCCCGGTGTTGAGGCGCAGCGGCCGTGCGTGGCTGGGCGCATGGACCGGTGCCCGCGGCGCCGTCGCCACGAAGCGCGCGCGGCGATCGCCATGGTAGAAGCGGCCGTCGCCAAAGAAACGGCCGCCGTTCGGCCAGACGAACGGCGCGAGCGTGCGATAGGTCTCGTCGCTGATCGCGGCACGGGCGCCGATGTCGAAGTCGCGCGTGCCGTCGTTCTCGAAGGCCGAGAGGGCGGCGTGCTCGCGAAAGATGTCAGCGACGCTCGGCCAGGCAAAGGCCAGGCCGAAGCCCAGGCGCTCGGCAACGCCTGAGATGATGCGCCAATCCTGGCGCGCCTCGCCGGGTGGCGGCAGGAACGGCCGCTGGCGCGAGATGCCGCGCTCGGAGTTGGTGACCGTGCCGTCCTTCTCCGCCCAGGCCAGCGCCGGCAGGCGGATGCGGCAGGCATCGACCGTGTCGCTGGCGCGCACCGCCTCCGACACGACCGACAGCTCGCACGCCTTGAGCGCGGCGCGCACCGCATCGGCGTTGGGCAGGCTGGCGACAGGATTGGTCGCCATGATCCAGATTGCCTTGATCTCGCCGCGGCCCAGCGCATCGAACAGCTCGACCGCCTTGAGGCCGGGCTTGCCGGCGATGCGCGGCGCACGCCAGAAGCGGCGGACACGATCGACATCGGCCGGCGCGAAGTCCATGTGCGCGGCGAGCGTGTTGGCGAGCGCGCCCACTTCGCGGCCGCCCATGGCGTTGGGCTGGCCGGTGATGGAGAACGGTCCCATCCCCGGCCGGCCGATGCGTCCGGTCAGCAGATGGCAGTTGATGATCGCATTGACCTTGTCGACGCCGGCGCTCGATTGATTGACGCCTTGCGAATAGAGCGTGACGGTGCGTTCGGTCGCGGCGAACCAGTCGAAGAAGGTTGCAAGATCGGCCGCCGGCAGATCGCACTCCGCGAGATTGCTCGTCTCTGCCGCCGCCAGCGCAGCGTCGAGGCCGTTGGTGTGCCGTTCGACGAAATTCTTTGCCACCACGCCCCGGCGGCTGAGCTCGGCTAGCAAACCATTGAACAGCGCCACGTCGCTGCCGGGCTTGAGCGCCAGGTTCAGGTCGGCGATGCCGCAGGTCTCGGTGCGGCGCGGATCGACCACCACGATCTTCATCGCCGGCCGCTCGCGCTTGGCCGCTTCGAGGCGCTGGAACAGCACCGGATGACACCAGGCGAGATTGCTGCCGACCAGCACGACCAGGTCGGCCCGCTCGAAGTCCTCGTATAGTCCGGGCACCGTGTCGCTGCCGAAGGCGCGCTTGTGGCCGGCCACCGACGAGGCCATGCAGAGCCGCGAATTGGTGTCGATGTTGGCGGTGCCGAGGAAGCCCTTGATCAGCTTGTTGGCGGCGTAATAGTCCTCCGTCAGGAGCTGGCCCGAGACGTAGAAGGCCACGGCATCCGGCCCATGCCTCTCGATGACCTGGCGAAAGCCGTCGGCCATCGTGTCGAGCGCGGCGTCCCACGAGACCCGCCGGCCGTCGATCTCGGGATGCAGCAGGCGATCCTCGAGAAATAAGGTCTCGCCCAGCGCTGCACCCTTGGAGCAGAGGCGGCCGCGATTGGCCGGATGCTCCGCATCGCCGGCGATCTCGGCGCCACCGCGACCATCGGGCTTCGCCACGACGCCGCAACCGACACCGCAGTACGGGCAGGTGGTGCGAATCGCGGTCATGCGGCCAAGGCCTGGATTTCGCTGCGCCGGCAAAAATCGAAGAAAGCCTCGGTCGGCCCAGCGCGATGACGCAGCCAGGTTCGCAGCAACTTCTCGATCAACGGCGGCACCTCGTTGAACGGCACGCTGCGGGCATATTCGCGGGCCATCGCCTGCTCGGCGGTCGAGGCCGCGCCACCGCCGATATAGACGTGATAGCCCTCGACGCTGTCCTCGCCCTGCTCGACCTTGCAGGCCAACAGGCCGATGTCGCCGACATAGTGTTGGGCGCAGGAATGGTGGCAGCCGGTGAGGTGGATGTTGATCGGCAGGTCGACGGCCAGCCGCGCCTCGAGATAATCGGCCAGCCTCAGCGCATGGCCCTTGGTGTTGGAAGCCGAGAACTTGCAGCCGGCATTGCCGGTGCAGGCGATCAGGCCGCGGCGGATGGCGCTCGCTTCCACACCGATGCCCATCGCCTGCAGCGCCGCGATGCACACGCCGACATCCTTGTCCGCGACGTCCGAGATCAGGAGGTTCTGCCACACCGTGAGCCGCAAGGTGCCGCTGCCGAAACGCTCGGAGATTTCCGCCAGGCCACGCATCTGCTCCGAGGTGATGCGGCCGACCGGCAGCACGATACCGAGATAGCTGAGACCGGTCTGCTTCTGGACATGCACGCCGATATGGCCGTGCTTGTCGGCCATCGGCCGAGGCGCGAGCTCGATACCCGCAGCGCGACGCAGCGGCGCACCATATTCCTTTTCGATCTCTTTCAGGAACGCGTCACGCCCCATGCGGTCGAGCACGTACTTCAGCCGCGCTTTCTGGCGGTTGGTGCGATCGCCGTGAGCAATAAAGGCACGCACCACGGCGCCCGCCACCTTCACGCACTCCTCGGGCTTCAGCAGCACGCCGGTCTCGTGGGCGAAGTCGTGGTGGCCGGTGATGCCGCCCAATTGAAGTCGGAAGTAGATGCCGTCCGGCGCGCGCGCTGCCACGAAGCCGATGTCGTTGGTGTCCTCCAGCACCGGCACCTTGCCGCCGCCGTCGAAGGCGATGTTGAACTTACGCGGCAGGCCGTACATCTCGCGATGATTGAGGATGTAGTGATGCATCGCCTCGCAAAGCGGCCGCGTGTCGATCAGTTCTTGCGGGTCGACGCCGGCGGTCGGGCTGCCGGTGATGTTGCGGATGTTGTCGGCGCCCGAACCGCGCGACGTGAGGCCGAGTCCCTGGACGGCCATCAGCATGTCGACGGCATGACGCGCCGGGATCTCGCGGATCTGCAGGTTGGCGCGAGTGGTGACGTCGGCATAGCCGCCGCCGAAGGAGCAGGCGGCGTCGGCCAGGCCACGCATCTGGTCGCTGCTCAAGATGCCGTTGGGGATGCGCAATCGGCACATGAAAGAGTCCTGCGCCGGCGCGACATAGAACAGGCCGTGCCACTTGGTCAGGAGGACGTCGACGCCCTTGGGGAACTGGCCGGCCCCGGCACGGCCCACCACTTCGTCCCAGCGGTCGAGCGGATGGCGCTGGCGCTTGGCCTTTTCCTCGGCAGTGAGCTTGCCGCCTGCCGCAATCGCGCGGTCCTGGGCGGCGTATTGCAAGGCATCGGGCCCAATCGGCTGAGAGGCCGCCGACGCCACGTTTGGGCTCGCCGCTTTACGCGCGGCAAGCCCGCTGGTGAAGCCCTCCAGCCAGCGTTTCTGCTGGTCGGTGAACTCGGTCATGGGTTTCCTAGGTTCACACCCGCGCTTCGGCGAGGCTCGGGGCGAGCTGGACCATGAAGCTCTTGCGCATGTAGTACCACCACGTTGCCACGATGCAGGTGATGTAGAAGGCGAGGAACACCGCCAGCGCCAAGTGCGGCCCACCGGTCATCGCGATCGAGGCCCCGAAGCCGCGCGGGATCAGATAGCCGCCGCACGCACCGATGGCGCCGATGAATCCCAGAGCAGCCGCACTTTCGATGCTGGCGTCCTTGATCGCCTGCAAGCGGGCCGTGCCGTCGGTGATCCGCGAGGTCCTGAGCTTCTCTTCGCGGAAGATCGACGGGATCATCCGGTAGGTCGAGCCGTTGCCGACGCCGGTAGCGACGAACAGGATGAGGAACATCGCGAGGAAGCCCGCGAAGCTCTTGATGTCGATGAAGTACATGACGCCGACCGTGGCGGCGGCCATGACCAGGAAGTTCCAGAACGTCACCTGGGCGCCGCCCAGCCTGTCAGCGAGCCAGCCACCGATCGGTCGCACAAGCGAGCCGACGAGCGGACCGAGGAAGGCGATGGCCACGGTAACCTGCGGGAACTGCGTCTTCAACAACAGCGGGAACGCCGCCGAGTAGCCGATGAACGAGCCGAACGTGCCGATGTAGATGTAGGACATCACCCACGTGTGCTTGCGCTTGACGATGACCAGCTGGTTCTTGAATGTCGAGCGCGCGGACGTGAGGTTGTTCATATGGCGAACGGCGCCCCACACCGCGAGCGCGATGAACGGCAGCCACATCAGCCCGGCGTTCTGCAGATAGAGCGCGGTCGTTCCTTGCGGCGGTCCCATGTAGAGACTGACCCAGGCGAGGCCGATCACGATCGGCGTCAGCAACTGCACGCCACTGACGCCGATGTTGCCGCCGGCGGCATTGAGCCCGAGCGCCCAACCCTTCATGCGGTCGGGATAGAAGAACGAGATGTTGGCCATGCTGGAGGCGAAATTGCCGCCGCCGAGACCGGCGGTCGCGGCGACCAGCAGCATGACGCCGAACGACGTATCCGGCTGCGTGACGAAGTAGGCGAGCAGGATGGTCGGGATGAACAGCAGCGCCGCGCTCACGATCGTCCAGTTGCGGCCGCCGAACACCAGCACCGCGAACGTGTACGGAAAGCGCATCAGCGAGCCGATCAACCCGGGCAGCGCCACGAGCTGGAACAGCTGGTCGGTCGTGTAGTGGAAGCCGGCTTGCGGCAGCTTGGTCGCGACGATGCTCCAGATCAGCCAGACCGAGAAGCCGATATGTTCGGCCACGATCGACCAGATCAGATTGCGCCGGGCGACGGTCTTGCCTTTCGATTCCCAGTATTTCTCATCTTCCGGATTCCAATCGGCAATCCAGGTCGACTTTTCCTTGCTCATCGCGAATGCCCCCTTTTCGTGGTCTGAGTCATCAAGCGGGTTGGATAATCCATCGGCGCAGGCGAGACGGCGGCCAGCAGCGGCTCGCCGTGGCCGCCCGGCGGCAGGCGGTCGACGTCCGGGCAGGCAATGCCCATCTCGTCCGCCGCGGCGCGGAAAAGGTCGGTGCGATAGACGCGGTCGGACACCGCTTCGATGTCGATCTCCGGCGAGGCTTGGCCCCAGCGCACCATCTGCTTCAGGAACCAGTCGGCGTGGCTGCGCCACGGGAAGTTGGCGTGGTTGCGGTGGAAGAGGTGAAAGTCCGCAAGGTCGAGCGTGCGCGAGATGATCTCGGACGGCGTGTTGAGATAGCGCGGGCTGGCGAGCAGGCGCGCAGCCTCGGCACGGTTGCCTGGTTCATCCAGCCACTGCGAGGCTTCGAGCAGTGCCTTGACCAGGGCCTTCAGTGTCTCGGGATTCTTGTCAGCGAAGGCTTCGGTGGTGCCGAGCACCTTCTCCGGCATGCCTTTCCAGATGTCCGGACCGGTGAGGACCACTCGGCCAATGCCGACCGCGACCGCGCGCTGGTTCCACGGCTCGCCGACGCAATAGCCGTCGATCACGCCGCCCGACAGGTGCGCCACGGTGTGCGGCGGCGGCACCACCACAAGCCGCACGTCGCGATCGGGATCGATGCCGCCCGAGCTCAGCCACAGCCGCACCATGTAGTTCTGCGCCGAATACGGGAAGACCGAGGCGAGCGTGACGGCAGGCCCACCCGCCGCCACGCGGGTGCGCACCACCACGGCCAGCGCCTTGGCGACCAGCGCGGCATGCCCGCCCGCCAACAGATCGGGTGCCGCCTCCTCCATCTCGCGCCACAGGCCCTGCGACAGCGTCAGCGCGTTGCCGTTCAGCTGCAGGGTCATGACGTTGACCATCGGCACGTTCACGCTGTCGATGCCGAGCGTCAGCGCGAGCGGCAGCGGCGCCAGGATGTGCGAGGCATCGAGCAGGCCGAGCGCCAGCTTGTCGCGCACGTTCGCCCACGAGACTTCGCGGCGGATCTCGACGTCGAGGCTCTGGCGCTCGAAGGCGCCCAGTTCCTCGGCCAGCACCACCGGCGCGCAGTCGATGATGGGAATGAAGCCGACCTTCAGCCTGGGTCGTCCGGTCATGGGCTACGCCACTCCACAAACAAATGGCGTCCTGCTCGGCCGGCTGCCGCCGGTCGCTCAGGACGCCGTTGTCCAAACTGCGGACCGACATTGGTCCGCGCTCTAAATCAGGAGAGAACCCGCCATTAGGCCCTCATGTGCATTGCAGCATGAGGCGTGCCAAACTCTAACACTTTGAAATGATTAGACTGTTTGAGTTTGCTGTAAATTAGGGCGCGGCTATTTTTTGAGCACTTTGGCGTAGGTGACGATGTCTTGGGCGACCTCGCCAATACGCTTGTTCTGATCCATGGCGAGCTTGCGCAGGAGCTTGTAGGCGGCGTCCTCCTTAAGGCCCTGCTGTTCCATCAGCAGTCCTTTGGCGCGGTCGACCGCCTTGCGCTCGAGCAGGGTGAGGCGGGCGCGCTCCAGTTCCTCGCGCATGGAGTGGTAGCGGTTGAAATGGCCGATCGCGACATCGACCACCGAGCGCACGCGGTCCTGCGCCAGACCCTTCACGACATAGGCCGAGACGCCCGCTTCCATGGCGGCGGCGATGGTGGCGGGATCGGACTGATCGGCGAACAGCGCGATCGGCCGCGGCTGCTGCTCGGTCGAGCGGCGCATGTCCTCGATGGCGTCGCGGCTCGGGCTGTCGATCGAGACCACGACGACGTCGGGATCGAGTTCGCGCACGCGCGCTGTGAGATCCTGCGTGCCCCCGAGCCGCGCCAGCAGGCGATAGCCGGCCGCCGCCAGCCCGGCCTCGACGATTTCGGCGCGGGCGGGATTGTCGTCGATCAGCAGGACGGACAAGGCCTTGGTCACGAGGGCCCGGGCGCAACATCCATGCCACAGGCCGCAGAACCCTGCTAGGGCGCTGATTCGACGAGCTTTCCGTCCTCCCACCGGCCCGATTGCAGCTTTTCGTCGGCACCGATGACCTGGCCGTAGCCATGGCGCTTGCCGGCCCGGAAGGTGCCCTCGTAGCGCTCGCCGTTGGGCAGCACTTCGACGCCCGGCCCATCAAGCCCATCGGCGTGCCAGTCGCCGGACTGGGTGACGCGAGGCTCGGCGAGGCTGCGCCGAGTGCCCGCCCCTTCCAGGCGTCCGCCGGTGAAGGTGCCCTCGGCGTGGTCGACGCCCGCGCGGTCGCGCACGCCAAGACCGGCCGGCACGCCGTCGCGCCATTGGCCCTCGTAGCGCATGCCATCGCTCAGCTGCTCGGTGCCGAGCCCGTTCAGCACGTTGTCCTTCCACTCGCCGGCCTGCTTGTCGCCGTCCTTGGCCTCGGCGACGCCCAGCCCTTGGCGCTTGCCGTCGGCGACCTGGCCGATGTAGTTCGCGCCGTCGTCGGTGCTGACCCGCTGCGCATTCTCGAGCGTGGCCAGCGCCGAGCGGGCAGCGACGATCTTCGCCTCGCCCGCCATCGAGCGCGCCGCGTCGGCCGCTTCCCTCGCCTTGTCGAACACCGCGCGCGCCTCGATCGCCGCGCGCTGCGCCTGATCGATCAGCGCCCTCTGCGCCATCGCCGCGATCGACGGCGTCGGTGCGGGCGCGGCGGTGGGCGCCGGTGTTGGTATTGGCGTCGGCTTTGGTGCTGCCGTTGGCGTTGGCGGCGTGACGGTTGGCGGCGTGACAGTCGGCGGCGGCGCAGCACTGGCCTGCTGTTGCTGAGGGGACGCGGCGGGCGGTGTCGGTGCCTGTGCCTCACGCGGTTCCAGCGCGAAGCGCCACACGGCGAGGCCGGCCACCACGACAAGCACGGCGATCGCGATCGGAAGTACCGGGCCGCGGCGGGCACGGGTGGGCGTCGAGAGGGGCGGCAGGCGCTCATCCTTGTCGCGCTCGACGCCGCCCAGTCGCGGCGCAGCGGCGCCCGTCGCAGCTTGGGCAGCCATCCGCTGGGTCGGCGCGTCGTGGGCGAAGGGCAGCGACACGCCGAACGTGGCGCGCCATTCCTGGACGGTCTGCGGCCGTTGGTCGGGCGCGAAAGCGAGCGCCTTGTCGATCGCGGCGAGGAACGGCTGGTCGAAGCGGTCGGCCTGGGTTCTGGCGAGCGGCCGGTAGGGATCGCCGTGCACCCGGCTGGCCGCTTCCGGCGGCGGTTCGCCGGCGACCGCGAGATGCAGGACGGCGGCGGCGGAATAGATGTCGCTCCACGGACCCTGCTTGCCGTCGAGCGCGTACTGCTCGATCGGCGCGTATTGCGGCGTCAGCACACCGGTCAACGTGCGCGTGCGCCCGCCGATCGCCTGCCGCGCCGCGCCGAAGTCGATCAGGATCGGCACGCCGTCGCGGCGGATGATGATGTTGCTGGGCTTGATGTCGCGATGCAGGAAACCCTGGGCGTGCACGGCGCCCAGCCCGCTCAGCAAGCCCTCGGCCAGGCGGCGCACGTCGTCCGGCGGCAGGCGGGTGCCGGGCTGGCGCAGCAGCTCAGCGACGCTCTTGCCGTCCTCGAACTCCATGACTGTGTAGGCCGTGCCGTTGGCCTCGAGAAAGCGCAGCACCGGCACGATGTGCGGATGGCGAAAGCGCGCCAGCGCGCGCGCCTCGTCGAGGAAGCGCTCGCGGCCCCAGGCGAAGTCGTCGGCGAAGCGGCCGCCGCGCGGCACCACCTCGCGGCCGCGGCGTACCGCGAACTCGACCGGCAGGTATTCCTTGACCGCCACCATCTTGGCGAGCTGGCCGTCGAAGGCGCGGTAGGTGATGCCGAAGCCGCCGTGGCCGATCACCGCGTCGAGCCGATAGTCGCCGAGCTGGAGCCCGAGCGGCAGGGCCTGGTCATTGTCGACGCTCATGGGGGCGCACGCATGGCGCCCCTTATATCACCGGGCGCCGCCGATCGTGGTCGTCTGCAGCCGTGTCGCAGCGTCCTGGATCTGCGGCATGAATTGCATCAGCATGATGAGCACGCAAAGACCGATCGCGGTGATCATGGTGGCGGGCCGCGTCTGCAAATGTGGCTTCGGCTCGCGCTTCTGGCGTTGTTGGTCCGACATGGCGGACATCCCCCGAAATGACTTCTTCAAAAAGATCTGCCGAGACCCGAAATAAGAGTGAGCCCGGCTGATACAATCTAGGCTGGCCTCTCTTCATGGGCAAGGAAAATGTCGTAATCACAATAGTTTATAGCGTGTTGTGACAATTCCACTCGAACATACAATGGGTCGCGGTGGCAGCCCGCCGGCCGTACCTCTTATGGAGTAGACTTCGCCCATGAACGCTCCCCTGCATGACAATGCGCGCACCCTGGTGCTGACCGGCGCGAGCCGCGGCATCGGCCATGCGACGGTCAAGAAGTTCAGCGCCGGCGGCTGGCGGGTGATCACGGTGTCGCGCCAGCCGTTCAGCGCGCTCTGCCCGTGGCCCGGCGGCGACAAGAACCACGTGCAGATCGACCTCGCCGATCCCGCCGACGTCAGCCGCGGCATCGAGGACATCCGCGACCGGCTGGGCGGCGGCAAGCTCGACGCTTTGGTCAACAACGCCGCGATTTCTCCCAAGGACGAGACCGGCGGCCGCTTCGGCGCCATCGACACGCCGTTCGAATTGTGGCGGCAGGTCTTCAACGTGAATTTCTTCGCGCCGGTGGCGCTGGCGCGCGGCCTGATGAAGGAGCTGTCGGAAGCGCGCGGCTGCGTCGTCAACGTGACCTCGATCGCCGGCAGCCGCGTCCATCCCTTCGCCGGCTCCGCCTACGCGACGTCGAAGGCGGCGCTGGCCGCGCTGACGCGCGAGATGGCGCACGACTTCGGCCCGCAGGGCATTCGGGTCAACGCCATCGCCCCCGGCGAGATCGACACCTCGATCCTGTCGCCCGGCACCGAGAAGATCGTCGAGGAGCAGATTCCGATGCGCCGCCTCGGCACGCCCGACGAGGTGGCAGACGTCATCCTCTTCCTGTGCGAGAAGGGGGCGAGCTATGTCAGCGGCGCCGAGATCCAGATCAACGGCGGCCAGCACGTATAGGAGACCGTCATGGACACGATGACCAACCTCAAAGGCGAGACCGGCCGCGACGCGCGTCGCCGCATCCGGGCGGGCGGGCATCGCGTGCCGACCTCGCGCGCGGCGCCGGGCTACGTGCAGGGCAACCTTGCCATCCTGCCCCAGCCGCTCGCGGCGGATTTCGCTCGCTTTTGCCAGCAGAACCCCAAGCCCTGTCCTCTGCTCGCGGCGTCGGAGCCCGGCGACTGGCGCCTGCCGACGCTCGGCGAGGACCTCGACATCCGCACCGACATCCCGCTCTACCGAGTGTGGAAGAAGGGTGAGCTGGTCGAAGAGGTAACCGACCTCAAGAAGGTGTGGCGCGATGATCTGGTGTCGTTCGTACTCGGCTGCTCGTTCTCGTTCGAAGAAGCATTGATCGAAAACGGCCTCGAGCTCCGCCACCTCACCTGCGATAGCAACGTGCCCATGTTCCGCACCAGCATCCAGTGCAAGCCGGCCGGCCCGTTTCATGGACCGATGGTGGTGTCGATGCGGCCCTTCCGGCCGGCCGACGCCATTCGCGCTATCCAGGTGACGACGCGCTTTCCCTCGGTGCACGGCGCTCCCGTCCACATCGGCAAGCCTGAGCTGATCGGCATCAAGGATGTCGCCAAGCCCGACTACGGCGACGCCGTGCCGGTGAAGGACGACGAGCTGCCGGTGTTCTGGGCCTGTGGCGTCACCCCGCAGTCGGTGGTGGCGACGGTGAAGCCGGAGTTCTGCATCACCCACGCACCCGGCTACATGCTGGTGACCGACCTGCTGAATTCGCAGCTCGCGGTCCTCTAAACCCGCCTCCGCATAGCTTGTCTGCGCCGCCGGCCTTGCACCGGCCAGCCTCCTGAACGTACGTTCACCCGATCGGGAGGCAACATGGTCAAAGGCGCGTTCGACGGCGTGACCGTCCTCGATTTCACCCAAGGGGTGGCGGGGCCGCACGCCTCCTTGCTGCTGGCGCTGCACGGCGCCGACGTCATCAAAATCGAGCCGCCGGAAGGCGACTGGGGCCGCGCGCTGGGCGAGCTGAAGGGCGATCACTGCGCCCATTCGATCGCCTTCAACCGCGGCAAGCGCTCGATCGCGCTCGACCTCAAGTCGGCCGACGGCCTCGCCGTGGCGAAGAAGATCGCCACCAAGGCCGACGTGGTGATGGAGAGTTTTAGGCCGGGCGTGATCCAGCGCCTGGGCTTCGGCTACGACGACCTCAAGAAGATCAATCCCAAGGTCGTCTACTGCTCGATCTCGGGCTTCGGCCAGACCGGCCCCTACGCCAAGCGGCCAACGGTCGACACGCTGATCCAGGCCTTTTCCGGCATGATGGTCATGAACCGCATGCCCGACGGCACGCCGTGGCGCCAGGGCATGATCGCGGTCGACGTGATGACCGGCCTCTACACTTTCAACGCGCTGTCGACGGCGATCATGCGCCAGTTCCGCTTCGCCGAGGGTTGCTTCATCGATTCGAGCCTGATGCGCGCGGCGGCGGCCTTCCAGGGCGCCAAGCTGATGGAATGGGTTTTTTCCAACGGCGCGCCGCCGGTGCTCTACATGCCAGCCGGAGTCTTCAAGACCAGCAACGGCCACATCACGCTGTCGGCCATGCGACCGCATCACTTCAAGCTGCTGTTCGAGCTGATCGGACGCGACGACATCGCCAACGACCCGGAGCTGCAGGGTCACGAGGCGCGCATCAAGAATGCGCCCAAGATCATCAAGGCGCTGCAGGAGACCATGCCCTCCAAGACCACCGAGGAATGGATCGCGATTCTGCAGCCGAAGGAAGTATTCTGCGAGCGGGTCAACAACTACACCGACTATCTCGAGCATAGCCACGTGAAGGAGTCGGGCGCGGTCGACTGGATCGAGCAGGCCGGCGTTGGCCGCCTGCCGGTGGCCAACATCGCTGGGCTGCCGCGCGCCTCGGAGCATCCGCCGCAGCAGCACGCGCCGAACATCGGCGAGCATAGCGCCGACATCCTGGGCGAACTGGGTTACGGCGCCGCCGAGATCGACGCGATTTTTGCGCGCGGCGGCGTCAAGGCGCCGGCGGCTGCGGCCGCGAAAGCGGCCGAGTGACACAACACCTTGCGACAGCTTCCGGACGTCCCCGTTAAAGAAACGGGAAACCACGGGGTCCATACCAGATCTGGAATCACGCGGAGCGTTGGCGGCTTTCGCCGTTTTTAAACGGCGCCCGCGCGACCGGAAAACGGTTGAAGGCGACGGGCATACGCTACGCTCCCAAAGCTCTCAGTTGAGCAGTCATTATACTCCTGACCGCATCACTTACCTATTTTGGTCATTAGAAGTTCGTCGCTCACGCCGCGAGGCTGCCGACGAACTGCCGGACGATGGCCAACACGGGTTGTTGGTCGCCGGCGAAGGCCCAGTGATCGGAGCCGTCCAGCTCGATGAACCGCGCCTTGGCGATGTGACTGGCAAGATGCCGGCCGGCGCCAATGCGCACGGCTTTGTCGCCGCGACGATGCAGTACCAGGGTCGGCGCGGAAATCCGGCCGAGAAGAGGACGCACGTCGGTGTCGCGCAACGCCTCCAGCACGCCGGTAAGGGCGCCCGGGCTCGACGCCGCCCGCAGCAAGCCCGCCCACCAAGCTCTCGCCTGGGCATCGCCTGCCAGGCTCGGCGCGAATGTCTCGATGCCGGCGGGGCCACCCCAGACCGTGACGAGCTGCTGCAGCCACGCTTCATACTGGGCGGGCTTCAAGGTGTGCGGGTAGTCGGGTGCGGCACTGCCCTTGGCCAGCGAGGCGAACAGGATGAGGCCGGCGACACGCTCCGGATGATCGGCGGCGAACTTGATGCAGGCCGGTCCGCCCTCTGACATGCCGAACAGGACGACGCGGCGGCTTTGGGCGGCGTCGAGAACGGTGCGGATGTCCTCGGCGGTCGCCTCCACGCTGGGTTTGGAGCCGACCCTGTCGGACAGGCCGACGCCGCGACGATCGAGCAGGATGAGACGGCCCATCCCGGCAAGCGCGGACAGGAAGGCCCGGCACCGCGGGTCCTCCCAGCCCCGTTCGACGTGGGTCACGAAGCCGGGCAGCAGCAGCACATCGACGCGCCCCGCGCCGTAGGTCTGGAAGGCGAGATGGACCCCGCCGCCCTTGGCGTAGCGCGTCCGCGGCGGCTCGGCGGCCGGACCGACGGCGCCGGGTTCGAGCAGCGCCGAGGTCTCGGCTTCGGGCGCCACATCGAGCTCGGTGCGCAGACGTGCGGTGAGGGCCTTCAGGTGGCGCTCGGCCGCGGCCCGGTCTCCGGCCAGCAAGAGATTGCGGATGAGGTGCCGGCCGTACACTTCGCTCAGGGGATCGAGCGCCGCGAGACGGCCAGCATGCACGGCGGCGGCCGCGTAGTCGCCGGCCGCGTTCTTCTCCTGCACCACCCGTTCGAGCGCCTGTATCGCGCGGCCGCGCAAGGCTTCCCGGCGGAAGAAGGCCCATTCGTCGAATTGCGGGCAGTCGCCGGGCGAGAAGCTCTCGAGGAAGTCGCCTTGGTAGAGGCTGCAGGCGCGCTCGAACTTGCCCAGATCGCAGGCCTGCTCGAACGACCGGGAATCGACCTGCAGCTCGACCGCTGACGACCATCGAACCGTCGATCGGTCGGACGTGAGAACCTCGCCGAGCGTGAGCTGAAGGCGATGCAACAGGCGCCGCAACCGCGCCCGCACGACCTCCTCGGCGCTTTCTGGCCACAACAGGGTCGCGATCACGTCGCGCCCGACCGGGCCCTTCGCCTCGGCCAGATAGACCAGCAGGGCGAGGCCCTTGCGCAGCGTCAGCTGGCACGGCTGGTCGTCACGACGAATCTCCGGAAATCCAAACGTCCGTACGCTCAGCACAGCCATCGTGACGCGATCCGCAGTGACGACGTCGGGGGACGTCCCCAGGGGACGCCCAAGGGACGCCGCGATGGTAGCACCCGCGGCCGACAGTTCCATCACATCTCAATCAAACCGCGGAGAGTGAAATGCGCGCCGTTCTTTGCAATGCCTTCGAGGGCATCAAGGCCCTGAACCTGGCCGACGCCGCCGAACCCCAACCGGCGGCGGACGAGGTCCTGATCGACGTCCATGCCACGTCCGTGAGCTACATGGACTACCTGATGACCTGCGGCGGCTATCAGATGCGGCCAGCCCTGCCTTACGTGCCGGGAACCGACGCCGCCGGCGTGGTAGTTGCCTGCGGCGAGCGCGTCACGCGCTTCCGCCCCGGTGACCGGGTCAGCTGCATGAGCTGGTTCGGCGGTTTTGCCGAACGCATGGTCGCGAAAGAGGCGTCGACTGCCCGTCTTCCGGTCAATGTCGACTTCGCAGTCGGATCGGCAATCCTGAACAACTATCTCACGGCCTGGTACGCCCTGATCGAGCGGGCGCGGTTGCAGGCGGGCGAAACCATCCTCGTGACGGGAGCCGCCGGCGGGATTGGCCTGGCGTGCGTCGAGCTCGCCCATCTGCTCGGTGCGCGAGTCGTTGCGGTCGTGGGCAGCGCCGCCAAGGCGGCCCTTGTCCGCAAGCATGGCGCCGACGCGGTCATCAATCATTCGTGCGAAGACGTTCGCGAGCGCGTGAAGGCCCTCACCGGCGACCAAGGTCTCGACATCTGCGTCGACAATGTCGGCGGCAAGCTCTTCGCCATCCTGGCCCGGCTGATGAATTGGGGCGGCCGGCTGATGCCGATCGGCTTCACCAGCGGCGAGATTCCGTCGCTCGCCATGAACCTGCCCCTGCTTAAGAACTATTCGATCGTCGGCGTCTTCATCGCCACCTGGACGGCGCGCTGTCCGGACGACGCGAGCCTCGCCGCCGAGACCCTCATGAAGTGGGTCGGCGAGGGCAAGCTCTGCCCGCACATCGACCGCGTGCTTCCGCTCGAGCGCGTTGGCGAGGCGATGGGCGCCATCGCCGACCGCAGTTCGCAGGGGCGGATCGTGCTCAAGGTCAGGTGAACCGGGAGGCGTCGATGAAATTCGTCGCGATCGAGAAACGCTTCTGCGGTCCGCCAAAGTCGGCCAACGGCGGTTATGTTTGCGGGCTGCTCGCCGCCTATATCGAAGGCAACGCAGAGGTCACCTTGCTGGCGCCCCCGCCGCTCGGCGAACCGCTCTGTATTGTGGCCGGCGAACACGGCGTAGAGCTCAGGAAACAAGAGACGACGCTGGCGAAGGGCCGCGCGGTCCGCATCGACTCTCCGGAAGTCCCCATCGTCAGTTTCGGCGAGGCCCAGGACGCGGTTCGCCGATCGCCTTACGATGAAAGCCGTCATCCCCTGCCGACATGCTTTGTGTGCGGGCCGCAGCGTGAGGAAGGCGACGGGCTGCGCATCATCCCGGCTTGTTTGTCGCCGCGCCCCGACAAGGCGGGAATGGTCGCGGCCCCCTGGACGCCCACCGCCGACCTGGCGGGTGAGGACGGTACCGTTGCCAGCGAGTTCATCTGGGCCGCACTGGATTGCCCGACAGGCTTTGTTGCCGCCGGCGCGCGGCACCTAGGAATGACCGGCAACGAGGCAATTCTTCTGGGACGTATGAACGCGCGAATCGAAAGGCGGCCCCACCCGGGCGACCGCTGTGTCATCGTCGCGTGGCCGACAGGCCGGGACGGCCGCAAGCTGTTTGCGAACAGCGCACTCCTGAGCTCGACGGCGGAAACCCTGGCGGTCGCCCAGACGACCTGGATCGTGGTGGATCGACGAGTTCAGCTCGGCGAGTGATCTAGGCGACCTGGAAACCGTGGGCGAAGGGATCGCGGTCGTCGACCAGGATGGTGTTGATGCCGTGCTGGCGCGCCCAGCCCGCGATCGACGGCACGATGGCGTCGTAGTTGCCGACCTTGGCGCTGGCTTCGACCCGGCCGTCGAACAGCGAGCCGATGATGCTCTCGTGCACGAAGTCTTCGCCGGTCTTGAGTTTGCCCTTGGCGGCGAGCTGGGCCATGCGCGCCGACGTCCCGGTGCCGCAGGGTGAGCGATCGATCGCCTTGTCGCCGTAGAACACCGCGTTGCGGGCGCGGGCACGTTTGTCGCGTGGCTTGCCGGTCCACATCACGTGGCTCACGCCGCGGATAGTCTCGTTCTCGGGATGTACCGGCTGGATCTTGTCGTTCAGGAGCTTGCGCACGATCGGCGACAGGCGCAGCACGTCACCGGCCGACATCGCCTCCAGGCCGGCGAAATTCTTCTGCGGTTCGAGGATGGCGTAGTAGTTGCCGCCATAGGCGATGTCGAAGGCGAGCTCGCCCAGGCCCGGCACGTCGACCTTGACGTCGGTGGCGGCGAGATAGGACGGCACGTTGGTGATGCGCACGCTCTCGACGAAGCGGCCGTTCTGGTCGTAGCGCGCCACCACCCTGCCGGCCGGCGCATCGAGCGCGAGCTCGCCGGCTTTCGAGGGCGTCACCAGCCCGTTCTCGATCGCCATGGTGACCGTGCCGATGGTGCCGTGGCCGCACATCGGCAGGCAGCCCGACACCTCGATGAACAGGATCGCCGTGTCGCAGTCGTCGCGGGTCGAGGGATAGAGGATCGAGCCCGACATCACGTCGTGGCCGCGCGGCTCGAACATCAGCGCCTTGCGGATCCAGTCGTGGTGCTTGAGGAAATCCAGCCGGCGCTCGCTCATGGTCTCGCCCATGAGGACCGGCGCGCCCTCCTTCACCAGCCGCACGGGATTGCCGCAGGTGTGGCCGTCGAGACAGGAGAAAGCGTGGACCGTCATGACCCCAAAATAGCTCAGTCGAGGGGCTTGCAGTAGCACACGACGCGCTCGCGCTCCTCGAAGCCCAATGCCGCATGCATCCGATGGCTCGCCTGATTGTCGACCAGGGCATCCGAGGCGAATTCGCGGCAACCGCGCTCGCGGCCCCAGGCCTCGACCGCCCGGCAGAGCTGCCGCGCGGCACCGCGCCGCCGCCACTCCGGCCGGACGTAGATGCCTTCGAGGAAGGCGACCGGCGACGTCGAGCAGCCATTCACGTAGTCGTGCCGCAAGGTGGCCTCGGCCATCGCAATGGCGGCGCCCGCGTCGTCCCGCAACAAGAACGTCGCTGCGTCCCGGCTCAACAATTCGCGGCCCTGCCGTTCCAGGTCGGCCTTTGTCTCGTGAGGCCACAGTTCCTCGCGCAGCTCCGTCCATTCGTCGAGCGTCGCGCCGGTCACACGCTCCAGCTTCATCGCTGCCCCCTTGTGCCTACGTCACGAGCGGCATGATCTCGCCGGCGAAGCGCTGCAGGCCCTTGAGGCTTTCGGCGAGCGACTGGCCGCGAAAATCGAAGATCAGTTCGTGCACGCCGATCTGGGCGAACGAGCGGATGTCGCCGGCGATCTCCTGGGAGCTGCCGGAGAAGCTGCGGCGGCTACCGTCGCGATCGGGCACGCCGGTGTCGTAGAGCGGCGCCTTGTAGGAGATGGTGAGCTTGGCGAAGTCGCGCCCCTCCGCCGCCGTCATGTGCTTCAGTGAGGCAAGAAGGCTGCGCATCTCGTCGGGCGGCAACGGCGAGGCGGCGATGGCGCCGACCGGGTGCCAGCCGTCGCCGTGCCGCGCGGTGCGGCGCAGCGCGGCCCGCGAATGGCCGCCGACCCAGATCGGCGGATGGGGCTTCTGCAACGGGAACGGCTCGGTGAGAATGCCGGCGTATTTGTAGAACTTGCCGTCGAACGTGGCGGGCGATTGCGTCCACAGCTGCTTGAAGATCGCGATCCATTCGTCGGTCACGGCGCCGCGCTTGTCGAAGTCGGGACTGTCGAGCGCCTCGAACTCCTCCTTGAGCCAGCCGACGCCGACGCCCAGTGTGACCCGCCCGCCGGACAGCACATCGAGCGACGAGACCATCTTGGCCGTCAGCACCGGATTGCGGTAGGGCAGCACCAGCACCGAGGTGACCAGGCGCAGCTTCTCGGTGGCGCCCGCCACCACGCCCAGGATGGAGAAGGTTTCGAGAGCGTCGCCGCCGCCGGGATGGCGCTTGTCGAGCGTGTAGGGATAGGCCGAATCGCTCTTCACCGGGAAGACGATGTGGTCGGCGATCATGGCCGAGTGGAAGCCCAGCCGCTCGCCTTCGCGGGCCATCGCCAGGATGGCGTCACGCGTCGCCGTGGGGCCGCGGGTGGGAAGATAGAAGCCGTAGCGCATGGCGACAGCGTAGCCGGGTTGGTAGGTTAAGGCATCATGCGCCGCGCGCTATCCGCGCTTGCCCTGTTCCTGCTGTCGGCCTGCACCACGGGCTCGGGCGGCATCGGCGGCGCCGACTATGCGCCGCAGTACGACTTCTTCGAATTCTGGGCCGCCACCGACAACAAGCCCTTCCGAGTCGAGACCGCGGGAAATCCGTTCGCCGGCCTGAGCGACCAGCAGATGCGCCAGCGCCTGCTGCCGGTCATGCAGGCTGCCAAGCCGCGGCCGAACCTGACCTTCACCTATGAAATGCCTGTCGAGCGGCCCCGCCCCGACTACTACATGGTCCTGGTCTTCAATCCCGCCCCCGATCTCAGCGCCGCCCAGGTCTGTGCCGGCGAACGGCGCCTGGGACCGGGCCAGCCGGGCCGGCTCTATCTCTTCGCCGTGTACTGCCGCAACGACCAGTACATGTCGCAGACGACGGCGTGGACTGAAGCGACCGGACCGGACGATCCACGCGTCGCGCAAATGTTCGCCGTCCTGTTCCAGGTGCTGTTCACCGATCAACCGGTCCATCGCTGGCGCCGCGGACCGTTCGGCTTCGGTATGATGCGATGATGGACTAGGCAGTCCGCACGAAGCGCTCGACGTCGCGCGGCTTCTTCAGGCGGACGACGCGTCGGCCGGGCGCAAAGCTCTCGCATTCCTCGCCGAAACGTTGGCGATTGCGGCGATGAGTCTTCGCCGCCCACCACAGGATCGACTGGCGGCTGAAGAAGGAGTTGGTGATCGTCTCGCGGTTGCCCGTGCCCCAGAGATTTTCACGCGTCGTGATACGCCGCACGGTGCGCCGCACCAAGCGTGACATCACCAGCGGGAACGGCAGGTCGAGCCAGATGAGGGTGTCGGCGGCCGGCCACACCAGATCGCGCACCTGGCCGTAGTTGCCGACCACGATCCAGCCGCCGTCCTTGATCTCGCGCTCGACGCGGTGACGGAACAGCTCGAGCGGCACGCCCTGCCAATCGCGGCCCCAGTAGAGCGCGTCGAGCTCGATGATACGCAAGCCCGTGCGCCGACTGAGCTCGGCGGCCAGCCTGCTCTTGCCCGATCCGGTAGTGCCGAAGACGACAATGCGCTGCATTTTACTCTACGCGAGCGTTGCCCAGCCGATGCGCCCCATGCCCGGCCCCCTCGCAATGACGTCGACTGTAGCGCCAAACCGGCCGCCAGCGTAGGGTTGCGCCGCCGGAAGGGAGAGCGCCGATGTCGCAGCTTTTGTTCAGGAATTTCAGCCTGCTCGATCCGCGCTGGGACGAGCCGCGCGGTGGCTACGAGGTGCTGGTCGAGGGCGAGCACATAAAGGAAGTGTCGGCCAAGCCGATCAAGACGCGCGGCGCCCAGGTGGTCGACGGCGGCGGCAAGCGCACCCTGATGCCCGGTCTGATCGACTGCCACGTCCATGTCTTCCTGACCGAAGTGAACATCCGCCATCTCGAGAGCATCCCGCTCACGCTGTTGACGGCGAAGTCGGCCGAGCTGATGCGCGGCATGATCGATCGCGGCTTCACCACGGTGCGCGACACCGGCGGCGCCGACTGGGGCATCAAGACCGCGGTCGAGTCCGGCCTGATCCCCGGCCCGCGGCTGTTCATCTCCGGTCGCGCCATCGGGCCGACCGGCGGCCATTCCGATTCGCGCCGCCGTACCGACGTCGCCGCCGCGCCCTGCGGCTGCTGCAACGCCATGGTCTATTGTATGGCGGTCGCCGACGGGCCGGACGAGGTGCGCCGGCTGGTGCGCGAGCAGATGCGCCAGGGCGCCGACCAGATCAAGATCATGTGCTCGGGCGGCGTCGCCTCGCCCTACGACCCGCTCGACAGCCTGCAATTCTCCGAGGCCGAGATCGCCGCCGCGACCGACGAGGCCAAGAACTTCGGCCGCTACGTGCTGGCGCACGCCTACACCCCCGAGGCGATCACCCGCGCGGTGACCAACGGCGTGCGCACCATCGAGCACGGCAACCTGATCGACGAGAAGTCCGCCAAGCTGCTGAAGTCCAAGGGCGGCTACATGATCGCCAATCTGGTGACCTATTTCTCGATGAAGGATCGCGCCGCCCAGTTCGGCATGACCGCCGAGATGCTGGCCAAGAACGACATCGTGATGGAGGGCGCCCTGCGCTCGCTCGAGATCTGCAAGAAGGCGGGTGTCAAGGTGGGCTACGGCACCGATCTTCTGGGCGCGCTGCAGGTCGACCAGAGCCTCGAATTCACCTATCGTGCCAAGGTCCTGAAGCCGATCGAGATCATCCGCCAAGCCACTACCATCG
>Ga0306921_10001113_pt1 | contig 25608 bp, 27 predicted proteins | sample sta12Cox44000080_FD_203760 | JGI IMG/M metagenome (GOLD analysis project Ga0306921, IMG submission 203760) | Lab enrichment of tropical soil microbial communities from Luquillo Experimental Forest, Puerto Rico - statoxic.12C.oxic.44.000.080 (v2)... | ecosystem: Environmental > Terrestrial >...
TCCGCGCGCTTTGCAGGGCAATCTCCGCCTGCTCCGGCCTCATCCCGAGAGCGCGCGCCGCCTGGTAGCCATTCGTCACGCCACGCACTTCGCTCGCTTCAATCAGTTTGCGGTACATCCAGGCCAACGCACCAAGCATCTGCAGCGGCTCTTCGCCCTCGCGCAACAATCGTTCGAGAAATTCAAGCGACTTTTTCGTTTGCCCGGTCGCCAGCAAGTCCGCCACTTCCCAGATGGTCGTGGTCTTTTCTGAAATGACCAGCGCGCTCACGTCCTGTCGCCGCACCAGCTTGTGCTCTCCCGCAAAGGTCGCCAGCTTTTCCACTTCCGTTTTTAACCGCATCAGGTCGCCGCTGACAAATTCCGCCAGATCCTCAGCCGCGCCCTTTTCAAATTCGATGCCTTGCTCCTTCCCCAAACTCCTTGCCAGGCCCAAACCCGCGGCAATCCGTTGATCGGCGTCTTCGCTCACGCCGACATCCACGACGAGCGCCTTCTCCGCGAGCAGTTTGGCGAACTTCATTCTCTGGTCTAGAACGTTGGCTTCGATCACGAGAATTGTGAAAGGCGCAGGATCGTTGAGGTACGCCTCGAGCGCTTCGACAGTCGCTTCACGGTTTTTGTCGCCCAGCTTCTCAATCGCTTCTGCTTCCTCGAGGAAAACAACCTGCTGCGGAGAAAGCATCGGCAAGGTCTGCGACTGCCCGAGAGCTGCTTCCGTTTCACCGCGATCTGCCGAAAATCGGGAGACGGCCCACGCACGCGCCGCCTCCGGCACATATTTTTCGATCAACTCCGCGCGGCAACGGTCTCGCAGGTACGGCTCATTGCCCAGGAGCAGGATGGCTAGGACCGGCTTGCCTTTGCCCAGCCGATCGACAAATTCCTCCGCTGAAGTGCGCGCCATCAGTAGTTCTCCGTCACCGCCGCTACCAGCCGCTGCGCAAAGTCTTGCGCCATGCGGTCCTGCGCCGGCTCGCTTTCCTGGAAAAAGCTCAACACGTCCGCCTGGGTCAAGCCGGTCGCCAGTTCGTATGCATTGCGGAAAACAAAATTATCGTTGTGATAGAGCACTTTGTCCGTAGTCCGGTCCGTCAGGGTCACTTCGCACCTCATGGTGATCAGCATGGAGGTGGCCTGCGCCGCGTTCACGGTGGGCGTGGAGATTTGTTGATACGTCAGCGGCAGGACTTCCAATGTCAGCACTTTCCCACTCAGCACCGCGTCACCGCCGTTCGGATCGGAAACGATGCGGTAAGGGGTTTTTGCTAGAAATTCGTGAACTGTGGCTGCGGTTAACTTCTGCTCAATCCGGTAGGTGGTCGTCTTGTTTTCCATTGCCGGCACGGAGATCACGTGAATGCTCTTAGGCAAAGCATTGTTATGACCCGCCACGTGATATCCGCACGCAGAAAGCGCAGCCACGGTCATACACACCGCGAAGTTCCGAAGGCCCTTACCCATCAACCCTCCAGCCAGTCCGCGAGTTTGACGCCGCTCCAGGCCGGAACCCGCAAATTATCTCCGGCACCCCAAATCCACCAGCAACCTTCTTGGGGCGAATCCTGCCGCGGCTCGGCCAGTTGGAGAGTCGTTTCTCCGGCTACGCTTACATTACTTGTTGGAGGGTCTCCACTCACAGCGACCGTGAATCCGGCCTCCCGGCACGCTGCAGCCAGAGTCGCCGCATCCACTTCCTTGTCCAAATTCACGCAAGCGCTGAAGGTCGTTCCGTAAAATGCGGGCGCTTGGATCAGATTGATGGAAATCTTGGCATCTTCCACCGCATCACCGATCGCCGCGGACACTTCCGCGCGAATCTCCAGCAGCCTGCCATGCAGATCCAGCCGGCTCTCGGTACCAAAATTCGATAGCAGATTGAAGGCCGCTTGCGTGCCGAAAACGGGGCTGCCAATGCTTTGGAAGGACAACAATTGCGAGGTCTGCGTTTCTAATTCTTCGATCCCGCGGCGTCCCACCTCGGAAACCGGCTGATGAAGAACCACCACCAGGCGTCGAAGTCCATATTGGCGCAACCCCAGCGCCAGGCTCGCTACCGCCGTTCCCCCGGCCGAAAAAACGCTGAACGTTTGCGCGTTCTTCGCCACGCCCCGCCTGCTCAACGCTTCAATTTTCGGAAACCAGGGAGTGGCATCAGGGTTCGCTAGAGTCGCGTGAGAATAATCGATGATGGTCGCTCCCGCCCCCCGCGCAGGGCTAAGGCACCGCTTGCCGAACGTCCGCGATCCCGTAAGAAACGCGTATCGCGCCCCGCGAAACGCGTCCTCATCCAAGCGCTGGATTAGGGCCGCTTCTCCTCCGGCTTCCGTGAGCGTTCCCGCGGCTTCGTCCTCGTCCACGAGGCGCAGGTCCCAGCCCGCGAAGCGGCTCTCTTCCAGCAAGGATTTTAATTCCCCGCCGAGCAGCGATGACGCACCCGCAATCACGATTCGTTGTTGTTGGGAGTCCCGAGGCATGGTTCAGGCGGTTCTGGTTACCAAACGGTGCCGCAAGAAGCGCACCAAGTGTAAGGCGAGTCCGGCCAGGGCGTAGGTGCCTGCCAGGATCACCAGCACCGCTTCGGAATACCTCCAGATCACGCCGACGATCAAGCAAATGAGAATGATGGTGATGGAGGGCTGTTTCCTGCTCCAGGGAATATCTTTGAAGCTGTAGTAGCGCACCGTGCTGGTCATCAGCGCGCCCAGCAACGGCAGCAACACGAACCATGCGATGGACCACTGCCGCTGCGTGATGGGTCCAATCCAGTGGCACGCATGCACGATCGCCGCGACCACGCCTGCCGCCGCGGGCGTTGGCATGCCCACGAAATTTTTCGTTCCGCCCGGCTCCATCCCCTTCACATTAAAGCGCGCCAGCCGCCAGGCCGAGCAGATCAGAAAGGCCAGGCAGCAAATCCACGCAAATTCGCCCAACTGATGAAAGCTTTCTTTCCCGCCGAAGGCGCTGCGAAATCCCCAGGCATACGCCAGAATGGCAGGAGCAATGCCAAAACTCACTACATCGGCAAGCGAATCGAATTGCACACCAAACTCGGTGTTCGTCCCGGTCAGGCGCGCCACGCGCCCGTCCAACGAGTCGAACAGAATGGCAAGTCCAATCGCCTTGGCCGCGTGATCGAAGTCCTCCGCGCCCCCCACCAGCGCAGCGATGGAAGCGTAGTAGCCACAAAGCAGATTCGCCACCGTGAACAAACTGGGGATAAGGAAAATCCCGCGGCGCAATCGCGGATTCCGCTTCTTGCGTTCAAGGAACGGCACCGCTTGTTGTTCGTATTCAGCCATCTCGATTCGATTTACCCCGCAACAGAGTACTACGCTGTCCCGCTCTCTTCGGTCAATTTCTGCTGGGCGCTTCTCGATTTCTCCGGCGCCACGATTTTGCTAGGCACACCTTCGAGGATTCGAGCCAACACGCTCAAGCCGCCCCTGACGTTGTCCCCCACCTTTACCGCCAGCTCCGCATTTTCCGGCAACCAGAGATCGACACGTGAGCCGAACCGCACCAGGCCGATTCGCTCCCCTCGTGCCACAGTGTCACCCGCGGTTTTCCATGCTACCACCCGGCGCGCCACCCATCCGGCAATCTGTTTGAACATAATTGGACCGTGCTCGCTCGCGAGCGCAAACACGTTTTGCTCATTTTCAAAGGAAGCCGTCTCCTCCCAGGCGGCTAGAAATTTCCCCGGCTTGTAGTCGAGGCGCGTGATGGTGCCGGCCGCGGGAGAGCGGTTCACATGCACGTTCCAGATGGCTAGAAAAATACTGATGCGCTTGCCCGCTCGTCCCCCGTTCTCCTCATCTTTGACCACGACCACACGGCCGTCGGCAGGCGAGACCACCAAGCCGGCATCCATGGGAACAATGCGTTCCGGATCACGGAAAAAATAGAAAACGAAGAGTGCCAGGCCAATGAGAACGATCCCTGCAGCCAACGTCAGAGGCGTGCGCACCAAGAGCCCGGCCAGCCCCAGCAGCAACAGCGGCAAGCCAAACCAATACCCTTCTTTGACCATAGTTTCCCTGACTCCGTCGCGAATGGTTACCGCGGGAGGACCAGGGTCATTTTACGACAGAAAGCTTATCCAGGCAGGGCCGAATGCGGGCGTCTACTGCGAATGTCGCGCCCGCGCGCCGTGGATACGGGCGGCAAGACGCTCCATCTCATCTTTCACGCGGAGCTTTAATTTCTTTAGTTTGATTTCTTCGATGAGATCGTCGGAATTCAGGAAGGGAGATTGCGAGAGACTTTTTAAAGCGGCTTCATACTGTTGATGCTGAGTTGCCAGACGCTGATACTCGGCGTCTGTTTCGGCTATTACGTCCCTAGGCGTCCGCTGCACACTTGCCATGCGTTCCTCCTCATGACTGGAATGTGAATACTACATGAGCGCAGGGTAGCACCAGGAAACGCGGCGTCAAGGGGTTTTCGGAACCAATCTTGTGGATTAGTGTTTTTTTTCCAGGATCAAGGCTGCTTCGGGCGGGTTCTGGTAATAGCCCTCGCGCCTCCCTGTTTTGCGGAAACCAAGGGACTCGTAGAAGGAGATTGCGGGAAGATTTGACTCGCGTACCTCCAGAAACATCTTAACAACTCCCCTATTGGCAAAGCCTTCTAAGAGCTGTTTCGCCAGGGCACGGCCTTGGCCTCTTCGGCGGTAACCCTTACGGATAGCCAGGTTCAGGATCTCGCCTTCGTCAGCCACCTGACGGCCAACGATGAAGCCGGTCGGGGTTGCGCCGCGCTCCGCGATCCAGGCGACCGCTCCCCGTAAGGAAAGCAATTGTTGAAGCGCCTCAAAAGACCAGCTCGCCGCTTCTGTCGCTTCCTCCAGAATGGCGCTTGCGGCCGGGGCATCTTGCGGGAGAAACGGCCTGATTACCAATTCCAGTTCCGCTCCCCTCTTCTCAACGGGCATGGCTTGCGGGCCCCTTCCAGAAAATCTCGGCGTCCGACCGGCGGACGTAGTTTGCGTCCAGTTGCAAAGGGTCCGTAAATTCTCCCTTGCTTGCGCGCTCTTCGGCGGCTTCGCCGATCACATTGGCCAAGTCGCCGCTACACCGAAGAATGGAATCGCCTCGTTCGAGTCGTGTTTCCCACCCCTCCAGGCTAGTCACGAGCTCAGGATCAAGAGAAACCCAGCCAACTGTTTCGGACCCGGTGCATCGGTTCACGAAGGCAAGGAACCCTGCAGGCGCAATCACTTGTTCTTCTTCCATCGGCACCAAATGACCAGCGCGCACCCGGTAGAGTCCGCCAAACATTTGGCCTCGCTGGGCGTCGTAGGTCGAAGCGACGAGACTGCTCCCGGTCTTCGCAAGCCGCGCCATGGCCTCCAACCGGGAAATCCCTACGACCGGTTTCCCATAGACTTCGGACCAGGCCTTTACAGAGGTCAACCCAACCCGCAAACCCGTGAACGACCCTGGTCCCGTGGAAGCAGCGAAAACATCCACCTGAGCCAAGGAGCTGCGACTCAGGGCCAGAGTTTTTTCAACAGCCGGAATTAGCCAGGACGAATAGTCATCGTTCGAGTGGTGTTCGCAAAGAGCTGTCAATTCGCCGGCCTTGCGGACGGCCACGCTTCCTCTCGTCTCACTGGTGTCGATTGCCAGTATAATCACTTTGACAGTCTATCCTACCCTCAGCTCGGATGGCATACTTGACTCAAAGCAAAAGGGTTGCAGCAAGGGGCTCGCATGGACGCAAGCTGCGAAAAGATCAGGGCGTGCGGCAACGAACAGATATAACAACAACTTAGGAGAGGCCGACAGTGAGCAATTTGGATGCCAAATTCTTCAACCCTCTTCCCTATCTTCCTGATTCCAGAGGATATATCTTGACTCTTGCGGCACAGTCTCTTACACTCGCTTTAGCTCCTAGGGGGACAAACCGAAGCTATGGACTATAAGATTGGCGACAAGGTCGTTTATCCGAACCACGGCGTAGGCATTGTTGAACAAATCAGTTACGGAGTTTTGAACGGCAGAACCGAACGTTACTTCATGATTCGCGTGATCTCTAGCGGTTTGCGGGTCATGGTTCCTCAGTCAAATGCCCTGGCGGTGGGTCTTCGTTCCGTCATCCGTTCTAACGACACTACCAAGGTGTTGGGTTTCCTCGAAAAGGGCAAGCTCAACTCTCATCATGATTGGAAGCATCGTTTCAAAGAGAATTCCGAGCGCATGCGCACGGGTTCCCTCCTGGAAGTGGCCGTGGTCCTGAAGAGCCTTGTTTCCCTCAGCCGCAGCAAACCTCTTTCCTTCCGTGAAAAGAAAATGTTGGAACGCGCAAAGTATCTACTGGTCAGTGAAATGGCCACCGCACGGAATCTCACGGCAGAAAACGCCGAAGGCCTGGTCGTGAAGTCGCTCGCTAAAGCCAAATTGCAGTTCCCCATGCTGCAAGAAAAGTTCGAATAGTCCTCAGCACATTGGAATAATCAAACGGGCTCTGACTTTGTGGGAGCCCGTTCCATTTTGGCTCGGCTTCTCTACGGAGCCTCAGCGAACTCTGCGGTGCGCTTTTCTCTTCTAACCCAGGGGCAGGCTCGCCTTGGCATTCAAGGACATATCCGCAAAGGCGCCGCGGACAAAGCTGGGGTACGCTGCCGCAGCGATCATCGCGGCATTGTCCGTAGACAAGGCTGGATTGGGAAAATAGACACTGAGTCCGCGAGACCGGGCTCGCTCTTGAAAGACGGCGCGCAATTGCCGGTTGGCCGAAACTCCCCCGGAGACGAGAATCGTCCCGACTGTATATTCCTCGGCTGCCAACATAGTGCGCTCGACCAGTTCGCGTACTACGGCATTCTGGAATTCGCGCACCAACCCCAAGGTAGCCTCGCTGCACGATGGCCGCAACTCCTCAAAACTGCGTTGCCCGGCCGAGATCGCTTCTTCCCGCTTCCGAATCTCCTCGTTGTATGCCGGGTGTTCGCGCAGGTGATAGAGCACCGCGGTCTTTAACCCGCTAAAGCTGAAATCCAGTGCATTCCCTCGTGTTTTCGTCGGACCAAACTTCACAGGCGCTTTCGCCGGCCCGGCCGAAGCAGCCAGGCGATCGAGAATCGGCCCTCCCGGATAGCCCAGCCCCAGTAGCTTGGCCACCTTGTCATAAGCCTCGCCTGCAGCGTCGTCTCGCGTTTGACCCAGCTTCCGATAATGAAGGGCACCTCTCCCATTCCCGCCAAGCGAGTCGTCTGTTCGCATTTCGTAAAGCACCGTGTGGCCACCAGAAACGATCAAGCAGACAGCAGGCAATTGAGGCTCAGTTCCACTTTGGTAGGCTTCCAGAAACGCCGCGTGCACGTGTCCTTCGAGATGATTGACCGGCACAAGCGGCTTTCCGAGGGCCGCTGCGAGTGTTTTGCCATAGGTGATCCCAACGAGAAGTGAGCCCACCAACCCCGGGCCTTCCGTCACACCAATCGCGTCCAAGTCTTCCATGCGCAGCCCGGCCTGTGCCAGTGCCTCGCGGACAACTGGCACAATCTGCCGCAGGTGCTCGCGTGAGGCCAGCTCCGGGACTACGCCGCCATATTTCCCGTGAATGTCAATCTGGGAAGCCACCACATTGGAGAGAATCGTTCGGCCGTCCACGACTACAGCAGCAGCCGTTTCGTCACACGAAGACTCGATGCCCAAAATCCGTATCTCGTTTGTACCTTTTTCCGTCATCTCTTCGCCCAAATCCTCTTGGTTCTGGCGGAATATCTACTTCCGAGGCACGTGTAAAGGGACAGCCAAGACTTTCGCATAATTCTCAAAATCCGGGTTGCTCATAAAAATTGCCCATCCCCTGGTCATGGCCATCGCGCACAACAGCATATCGGAAACGGATACCGCGGTACCCTTGGGCCTGCAAACATTGCTTGCTTTCGCGGCTGCCACATAATCCGGAGTGCCCACCGTCTCGTCGGGAAAGGAGCTCATCGTCTCACAAAGCTTGTCAAACTGGGTCGCGCTCGTGATGCCAGACAGGAGCTCCTGACGTACGGGGCCGATGATCTTCGCTCGTCCTTCCTTAATCAGTTCGGTCAGCTCCGCGACGGCTGCGTTCTGGTGCGCGTTCAGATCGTGACTCCTCCGTCGCAGCGCCAGAGACCAGATCGACGTGTCCACCAGGACGTTCACGACCGTTTCCGACGCTCGCGCTTGTAATCGTAAGCCCGGTCATATTCGATCGTCCCGAAGAGAGAAACCACTTCCTGTTGTTTTCGACGCCGAATGTATTCATCCAAGGCGGCATTGACCGTTTCCCTTTTCGTGCGATGGCGCCCTAGCTTTTGCGCTTCTTCCACCAGCCGGTCGTCAATTGCCAGATTCGTTGCCACGACCCACCTCACACATAATCATGCACAATGTGATGTGTGAACGCCATCATGCTAGCGCAGGGCGATTACTCATTGGCCGAAGCCCTATTGCAGCCCGAAAGAGCCCACCGCAGAGTGGAAAAGGCCAGGAAAATACTTATGCCAATTACGATCACATCCAATGCGGAGGGATCCAGCGGATGCTGGGGAGCGGTCCGGGCCCGCCTCCAGCCCTGCCCAATCATCCGGCGCAGAGCACCGCGCCCATTGACGGGTGGAAATCCCTGCTTTTCGGCCTTCCCTTTCTTTTTGCAGGAGCGTTCATCGAGTGCGCTGCGTTCGGCATCGTACTCGTCCACGGCAGGCACGTGCCTGGGTAATCACCGTCTCAGGATCTCTGTTTTTCTTGGCCGGACTATTTCTTCTGCTTCACGGCGTCATCGGCATTTTCCGCAAAGCTTCCTACCGCCGGGAGGCCGCGCAATATCCCGGTCAGCCCTGGTATTTCGATTTTCACTGGCGGAAGGAAGGCTGTAGCTACTCCGCCTTCCGCGAAATGGTCAAGCGGCTGGTAGCGGCCCTGGTCTGGAATGCCATCCTGGCTCCTTTTTTCTGGGTGGGCATCACCCAGCGTGGGGCATGGCTCTTTCTCGTTGTGGCTTCCCTGTTCGCGCTGATCGGATTGTTTTTCTGGGTTCGGTGGGCGCAAATGCTCGCCGAAATCTTTCGTTTTGGGAACAGCTTCTTGGCCTACGACGAATTCCCATACTTCCTGGGCGGCACGCTCCGCGCACGGTTGCGCGTACCGCATCACATGAACGTAATCGACGAATTGTCTCTCACGTTGCGCTGCGTGCGGGAGAAGTATGTGACGACTGGCATGGGCAACAATCGCAGTACCCAGGTAGTCTGCTACGAACTCTACAAAGACGCCGTCACGCTTCCCCGGGAGCGCGTCGCCAACTATGCCAGCGCCGACATTCCCGTCGAGTTCCGCATTCCCGTTGATCAGCACACCACAACGCTGGCCGATACTCCTCCCACTTACTGGGAAATCGAAGCACGCGGCAAGGCGCCAGGCGCAGATTATGAAGCCTACTTTCTAGTGCCCGTTTACAAACAGCCCTGAAGCATTCAAGGCAAGTTGAGGCCACGAGGTGCAGTCTGCGGTATAGTTCTTTCGCCTTTCGGGAGAATCCTCGAATGACACTTCTACGATGGCTCGGTGCACTCTGTGTTCTGCTGTTCGGCCCGGTTCTTTCTTGCGTTAATGCCCAGCAGCCGGCACAACCTTTACAAACCAAAAATGTCTTCCTGATTATTTCCGACGGCCTTCGCTGGCAGGAAGTTTTTACCGGCGCTGAGAGAGATCTGCTCTTCACTGACCACGGCGGCAACTGGGCTCACAAGGATTACCTGGAGAAAAATTTCTGGCGCGAGACTCCCGAGGAACGGCGCAAGGTGCTATTCCCTTTTCTCTGGACGGTCGTTGCCCAGCAAGGCCAAATTTTCGGCAACCAGAACATCGGCAGCATTGCCCGGGTTACCAATGGTCTCGATTTTTCTTATCCCGGTTACAACGAAATGCTGACCGGCGTACCCGACCCGCGTATTAATTCCAACGAGTTCGGCCCCAATCCTAACATAACCGTGTTTGAATGGCTGAACAATCAGCCGGAGTTCCACGACAAGACCGCGGCGTTTGCCACCTGGGAAGTCTTCAAGAATATTTTCAATGAGCCGCGCAGCCACATCCCCATGCAGGTCAGTTGGGACCCGCCTTACCAAGGGTCGCCGCTGACGCAGCGCCAGGAGCTCATGAATAAGCTCTATCGCACCACCACCAGGCTCGACAACGAGGACGTCTACGACTCTTTCCTGCAAATTCCCCTGCTCGACTTTGTGAAGAGCATTCACCCGCGCGTGCTGTTTGTCGGCTACGGGGAAACCGACAATTGGGCCCATTCCGGTCGCTATGACCTGGTTCTCGAAAGCGCTCGCGGCTTCGATGAGTTTGTGCAACAACTCTGGAACACCGTACAGAGTATGCCGGAGTATCGCGACCACACTACGTTCATCCTTACGGCGGATCACGGACGCGGCAGCGGACCCAAAGAATGGCGCGATCATGGCAACAAACAAAAGGGTTCGGAAAATATCTGGATTGCCGTTATTGGACCTGACACGCCTCCACTCGGAGAGCGCAACAATATCCCGCCGGTAACACAATCGCAGATTGCCGCCACCGTCGGGGCCTTTCTCGGCAAGGACTACCTAAAAGCCGTGCCGAAAGCCGCGCCGCCCATCTCCAGCGTCCTCCATTGAGCGCGTGAAAACCCTTGGGAGCGCCCTGCTTTCTGGCTTCCCGGGAACCCTTTGCGCCGGGTTTCATTGACAAAACTTCGGCGAGGCGGCTACTGTACAGAAGCGAAGAATTTAGAATTCAAATCCGAAAAAAAACAATCCACCTATGACGCAAGACCCGAAGTTCTCCTCCACGAATTCTGCCGTTCACCGAAGAGTCCGCAAGGCGGTGCTGCCGGCCGCAGGGCTGGGTACTCGCTTCCTTCCCGCGACCAAGGCCCAACCGAAAGAGATGCTCACCGTCGTGGATAAGCCCCAGATCCAGTACGTGGCGGAAGAGTGCGTGGTCTCCGGGATCGAGCACATCATCATTGTTACCGGAAAGGGCAAGAACTCCATCGAAGACCACTTTGACAATGCGCCGTTGCTCGAGCGTTTCCTAGAAGAAAAAGGCAAGACGGACCAGGCTGACATGGTTCGCAAGATTAGCAATATGGTGCAGGTCAGCTACACGCGCCAGAAAGAGCCCCTGGGACTAGGGCACGCGGTGCTGGTCGCGAAGGACCTGGTGGGTGAGGAGCCTTTCGCTGTCCTCCTTGGCGATGTATTGATTCCCGGAAAGAATCCCGCCACGAAACAGCTCATCGACGTGTACGAAGCGACGGGCACCGGGGCCATTGCCGTCGAGGAAGTGCCGCGGGATATAACGCATCTTTATGGAATCGTGGCCGGCGAGCCTGCTCCCCAGGCTCCCTTCGGCGAGCGTCTCTTGCGCATTCGCGACCTCGTGGAAAAGCCCAAGCCCGAAGAGGCACCCTCGAATCTTGCAATCACCGGGCGGTACGTACTTCCGCCAGCCATTTTCGATTGCCTGGAGCGCACCAAACCAGGCGCGGGGAACGAAATCCAGCTCACCGACGCCCTGCGCATCCTGGCGAAGGAACAAGGCTTGTGGGCTTACATTTATGAAGGGGTATCCTACGACGCGGGCGATAAACTTGGTTTTTTGAAAGCCACCGTGGAGCTCGCCCTACTGAACGAGGAACTCGGCGAGCCTTTTCGCGTTTATCTCAAGACTCTAAAGCTCTAACTTCTGCGGCCAGTCAATCCTTCTTGGCTGCTTTCTTCTCTTTCGTGCCTTTCGTTTCCTTGGATTCCTTTGTCTCCTTTGCGCCAGACTCTTTCGTGGCTTCTTTCTTCGAATCTTTCGCGTCGCCCTGGGAAGCGGTCCCGCCATCTTTTGCGCCGTCCGTAGCGCTGTCCTTCGCGCCGCCCTTGCCCGCGTAGTCAGTCACGTACCAGCCCGATCCCTTGAACTGGATCGCGGGGGCCGTGAGCATACGCTCCACCTTGCCGCCACAATGGGGGCATTTCTTTAGGTGAGGCCCCGCCACGGTCTCAATCTTTTCCGTCCGGCGGTGGCACTTCGCGCACTGATATTCGTACAGCGGCACAGTACGTCCTCCAACTGGTTCTCCAAACTTCCGATTATAGCACGCGCGCCGGGGGCTACTCTCCGCGTGCTAGACTCTTCAGCAGGCTTATGCAAGAGAAACTTCATTCTGGTCCGGCTGAACCAGCGCGCCGAGGGTGCCTTTATCTTGTTGCCACGCCCATCGGCAACCTCGAGGACATTACCCTGCGCGCCCTCCGCATCCTTAAGGAAGTGGACCAAATTGCGTGCGAGGATACGCGGCACACTTTAAAGTTGCTCAACCATTTTGAGATCCAAAAGCCCCTTGTCAGCTATCACGAACACAATGAACTGACTCGCGCACCTGAACTCGTGCTGGCGATGGAGAATGGCTCCTCCATCGCTCTCGTCAGCGACGCGGGCATGCCGCTGGTCTCCGATCCCGGCCATCGCCTCGTGGCCCTGGCCATTCGTCACCACATTCCCGTGGTGCCCATTCCCGGTCCTTCGGCTCTCCTCACGGCCCTGTCCGCTTCCGGCCTTCCTAATGAAGAATTTCTGTTCCTGGGGTTCCTTCCGCAGCGCCGTGGCGAGCGGCAACGAGCGCTGGAACATCTTCGGATCGAGGATCGCACCCTCATTTTCTATGAAGCACCACATCGCATCGCCGATACAGTCGCGGACGCACTTGCCGCCCTTGGCGATCGTCCGGCCTGCCTGGCCCGGGAGGTTACGAAGCTTCATGAAGAGTTTCGCCGGGGCCGTTTGTCCAAACTCGCAGAGTCTTTAGAAAAGCATCCGGCAAAGGGCGAGATCACCCTGATCATCGGTCCCGCGGATCAGGCGACGGCGGGAACGCGGGTTGACACATCGCAGTCGCTCGCGGCCCGTGTGGATGAACTCATGCACCAGGCCAAGCTGGACCGAAAGGAAGCCTTAAAGCTCGCGGCCAAGGAAAGGGGCCTGACCCGCAGAGAAGCGTATCGGAGCCTGCTCCAAAATGGGAAAGCGCCGCAAATAAACTAGGCTCGTCCACTGCGCACCTGAATCGAGAATGCGCAACGTTTCCAGAAGGGTCAGGCGGCGGATTCAGAGCGGAACATCCGTTGGAAACGCGGCCCCACAAATCGGACGCCCACCAACTTCTCGCCTTCCGCGACGCCATCCGTGACGTGGACGACGCAACCCTGCGTCTCAAAATCATTCTCCACGCGCCGCGAGGGACTCCCCTGCATCGGAATGCGAATCTCCAGATTGGATCCGATTGCTACGTCGAAGCGCGTGCGAAACGCAGCGCCGCCGCGGCATAAATTTTCGCTGGAAGTGTCTTCTTCGAAGGCAAAACCACGGGTGTCACGCCCCCGCACGCGCAAGGGCAGCTTTACGGATATCCTACGTTCGGACCTCTGCCTCGCGATTCGCTCGCTGGACTGGCTCATGGGCTGGACTCCCCCCATCGGTCGTTTTCCGCTCGAAGAAGCGCTCGACGTTCGCAACGACTTCCGCGGGCGTACGGGCCGAGTGCACAATCTTTCGCAATTCGCTGCCGTTCCCCACTCCATGGGTAAACCAGCAAGCGAACTGCTTCATTTTTCCCATGCCATCGGCTAGATTTGCGCTAAGAATTTTCTGATAGTAGCCAGAAAGTAAACGGTGGCGGTCCGCCTCGGTTGGCAAATTGTAACGCCCGGTTTCCCGGTATTGCTCCATCTGGCGGAAAATCCAGGGGTTGGTCGCCGCGGCACGGCCGATCATCACGGCGTCGCAGCCAGTTTCCTTCACCATGCGAGCGGCGTCTTCCGGGCACTGAACGTCGCCGTTGCCAACCACGGGAATCTTCACGGCCTGCTTCACCGCGGAGATGATGTTCCAGTCCGCCTTCCCAGCGTAACCTTGTGTACGCGTCCGAGGATGGATGGCGGCCGCTTCGATGCCAGACTGTTCGGCCATTTTCACCACCTCGACGGCCACGATGGAATTTTCGTCCCAACCCGCGCGGAGCTTGATGGTCAGGGGAATCTTCACGGCGGCGCGGACGGCCCGGAAAATCTCATCGAGCAGCGGCAACTCCCTTAGGAGTCCGGAGCCACCGCACTTCACGACTTTTTTCGCCGGGCAACCAAGGTTGATATCCACGGCGTCGTAACCAAGGTCTTCCACCATGTGCGCCGCATCCGCCATGACCCGTGGGCTGGCGCCGAAGAGCTGCGCGGCAATGGGATGCTCATCATCCTGAAAATAGAGATAGCGCTCGGCCTTTTTTGCGCTCCGCGTGATGCCCTCGGAGCTCGTGAACTCCGTCATGAGCAGGCCACAGCCGCCCAGGCCTCGGATCACGCGCCGGAAAAGCGTATCTGTCACGCCCGCCATCGGCGCTAGCACGGTCGCCGGACGCACCACCAGGGTCCGCACTTTGTATTCGGCGGGAATCATACCAACACTCGCGCTGTCTCCGGCTGCACTGTTCCCTATCAGGAGCTGTCGCGCGCGTGCCGTATATTCTGCGTTTTCGGAGTTAATCTTTCTTCTCCATCGCCGGTTCCTTCAGATAGGCATCCAGCCGCAGGAATTTTCTTCCCAGCGCACCGCTGTATGCCGACCATTCCTCTTCGCCTGATTCTAAGGCCAATGCCGCTCGCACCGCCGCCATTTTCGAGTCCAAGTCATCCATATAATGAAACGCTAGCGCTTCCCGGATCATCGGCAATTTCGGTGAACCGAATTCGTATTGCCCATGATGGCTGATAAGGAGATGCTTCACCACCACTTTCAGTTTCTCAGGAAAACTTTCGATCTCGTCCATGGCGCGGCCCACGGTTTCCAGTTCCTGCACGATGTGCCCCAGCAGTTGGCCTTCCGCCGTGTAACTCACGGAGCGCTCGTAGCAAAGTTCATCAAGCTTGCCTACATCGTGAAGCATCGCCGCCGTGAGCAGTAAATCCACGTCCAGCTCCGGGTAGTGCTCGGCGATTTGTTTCGCCAGCCCGCAAAGCCCGACGACGTGCTCGAGCAATCCGCCGAGGTACGCGTGGTGCATGACTTTGGCCGCGGGGGCGCGCTGATAGCGCGGAATGATGTTGGGATCGTTCAGAATCTTCGTGGTGAGCTTTTTCAGCCATGGATTCTTCATACCCTCCGCGTGGCCGAGAAGCTGCTTATACATGTCCTCAACGTCATACGGCGTGTGAGGCAGAAAATCGGCCAGGTTGATCTCTTCGGGCTTGGCCAGGCGAAGCTGTTGCAGCACCAGTTGGGGTCTGTTCCGGTAAACCTCGACGCGCCCCTGCACCTTCACGAAATCGTCGCGATTAACGTCTTTCGCCATCGTTTCGAACTGGTCCCACATACGCACTTCCACGGTTCCGGTGCGGTCGCCCAGTTCCATCCGCAGGTAAAGCTTTCCCGCGGCCGTGCTGCGAACCTCCTTCTCATGTACCAGAAAGAAGCCCGTAATTATCTGGTCGGCCGCCAGGTCCCGGACAAATGTGCTCTTCATGATTTTGGTTGCGTGGTCTTGCCGAACAGGTAGTACTTCTTGTGCGGCTTTTTCTCTTTGCTGGTCTCAGGCGTGGTGCTCACTTCCTCGATTTCAGAGTTGCCGCCGCCGGCCGCATCCTGAAAGCCTGGTTTTACGACCACGTAGCTCTGTTCGCGCAGAGTCTTTAGATATTCGCGCAGCGCGGGCTCCATGCGTTCACTGTAGAGGTGGTCCATGATTTCATTTTCAACCTTGTCAAAGGATTGCTCGCCTTCCGTGTAGTGCTCCAGCATCTGGAGGATTAGGAAACCTTGTTTGGTATCGATCACCCCGGTGAGCTCATTTTTCTTCATCGCGAAAACCTTGTCTTCGAGCTCCTTGGATAGCTCGCCGCGCTTGTAAACGCCGAGGAAACCGCCTTGCTGCGCGGTACTTCCATCGGAAAAGCGTTTGGCGAGCTGGCCAAAGTCTTCGCCATCCTGCACGCGCTTCAGCAGCCCTTCGGCTTTGGTCTTTAACGCCGGGATTTCCGATTCCTTTTTCCCTTCGGTCTTGATTTCAATGGCCCGCAAAGCCACCTGCTCGGGCCGCTCGAATTCCTTCTTATGCTCTTCGTAGTACTTCATGGCATCATCGCGGCCGATGGTAATGTGCCGACCGACTTCCTCGCTGATGACTTGCCGGGTCAAAATCTTGTTGCGGATGTTGTTCTTGAAATCCTCCCAGTTGATGCCCTGGCTGGTTACGGCTTTTTCCAGATCATCGAGGTCCTTAAGATTGTTCGAGATACGGATCTGATCCAGTTGTTTCACCACGTCCGGCTCGACGTTGATGCCCATGTCTTTACCGCGCTGCGCCAGGAGCGACTGATCAATCAAATCGCGTAACGCGAATTTCTGCCGGTCCTCGATGGCCACCTGAAGCTGTTCGGAATTGCATCGGCCGTTGCAATCCTGCCGGGCGTCCTCTGCAGCCGCTACGCGCGCCTTGCTCAACTCGGACATGGTGATGATCTCGTTGTTCACGCGCGCGATGATCTCTTCGACCACCTTGCCTTCGCCGGTGGGCCTCTTCACAGCCGCGGGGGCTGGGGTTGTTGACGAACCCGCAGCCGCCGGAGCAGCGGGCTTCTTCTCATCGGCAGGTTCGGGCTCGGCCATTTGCGGCTTTTCGAGAACCGGCGGGTTCTGCGCAGGGGGGCTCGGCGCTGGCGGGTTTTGTCCAAAGACCGGCCAAGCTATCAAAATACCGATGATAAGAGCAGTTTTTCTCATGAATACCCCGTTTAGACAGTCTAGAACTCATCCTGCCAATCTGCAAACTGGTTTACTCTCCCTGCAGTCCCGTAAGAACGCTCCGCAGGGTCGCCGCCACAGGCTCGCCCTTTTGCAACTCCATCCACAACACGCCGCTGGGATCGAGTTTAATGCCCTTCCGCGAGCGCACCACCTGTACAACCGCTGTTGGCTCCAGCGAGGTTTCCGGGTGGAAGCGAAGCGCAATCTTCGTTCCCTGTCGTTCTACCGAAGCAATGCGCAGACGCTCGCTCATGGATTTAAGGACGGCAAACTCCAATAGGTTTTCCACCGACTTCGGCAGCGGCCCGAATCGGTCCGCCAATTCCTTACCCACATCCTGCCTCTCTTCTTCCGACGCCACCGAGGAGATGCGTTTGTACGTGCGCAGCCGCAGATTCTCGCTGGGGATGTATTCCTGCGGGATGCGTACGTCCATCCCCAGGCTGATGGTTGTGCGCAATTCCGGTGCGGCGTCTTCGCCCTTCAGTTTGGCAACGGCGCGTTCCAGCATTTGCACGTAGAGGTCGAAGCCGATGGCTTCTATGTGACCGTGCTGCTGGCGGCCCAGCATATTGCCTGCGCCGCGAAGTTCCAGGTCCAGTGCCGCGATCCGGAAACCCGCGCCCAGTTCGCTGAATTCCTTCATGGCCGCCAGGCGCTTGCGCGCCACGTCTGAGAGGATTCGCTCCGGCGGCACCAAAAGGTACGCATAAGCGCGTTGGTGTGATCGCCCGACTCTTCCGCGCAACTGGTACAGCTCCGCGAGACCCAAGCGGTCGGCGCGGTTGATGAGAATCGTGTTGGCGCGCGGAATATCCAGGCCATTCTCGACGATGGTCGTAGCCACCAGCACATCCGCCTCATCGCGAATGAATTTCAGCATCACCTTTTCCAGTTCCTTCTCGCCCATCTGGCCGTGGGCCACCACCACGCGCGCCTTGGGCACAAGCTTCGTCACCAGGTTGGCAAGGGAATAGATGGACTCGACGCGATTGTGGATGAAATAGACTTGCCCCTCGCGCGCCAGCTCATTTTCGATCGAGCGCTTCACGACCTCCTCGTCGAAGGCGGTTACGACCGTTTGAATGGCCAGGCGGTCGCGCGGGGCCGTCTCAATGACCGACATATCCCTCAAGCCGACGAGAGACATATGCAGCGTTCGCGGGATAGGCGTAGCCGAAAGCGCCAGGGCATGGACGTTCTTGCGCATTTCCTTCAGCCGTTCCTTGTGTGCGACGCCAAACCGCTGCTCTTCATCCACCACCAGCAGTCCCAAATCCTGAAACTTCACGTCCTTGGAAAGCAGCCGGTGCGTCCCGATCACCACATCCACTTTTCCGGCCTCCATATCCGCGAGAACGACCTTTTGCTCGGCGGCCGTGCGGAACCGGCTGAGCATTTCGATGCGCGTCGGAAACGCCGCGAAGCGTTTCTTGAACGTCTCGAAATGCTGGAACGCCAGCACCGTTGTGGGGGTCAGCACCGCCACTTGCTTGCCCTCCGCCACTGCCTTGAACGCCGCGCGCATGGCCACTTCCGTCTTGCCATAACCCACGTCCCCGCACAGCAACCGGTCCATCGGCGCCGATTTTTCCAGGTCTCTCTTGATGTCGTTGATCGCGGTGACCTGGTCCGGCGTTTCTTCAAACTCGAAAGCATCCTCAAATTCGCGCTGCCAGTTGCCGTCGGGAGAAAGCGCAAAACCCTGAGCGGTTTTCCGTTCTGCGTAGAGGACAAGCAACTGGTCGGCCATGTCTTCCAGGGACTTCCGCACGCGGGTTTTGCGCGTTGTCCAGGCCGTGCCGCCCAATTTGTCCAACGTGGGATGTACGCCTTCCACCACACGGTAGCTTTGCACCAGGTCCATGCGCTCGAGCGGCACATAGAGCCGCGCGTCTTCGGCATAGCCTAAGAGCATGAATTCCCCGCGCTGGCCGCCGGATTCAATCAGCCGCAGTCCCTCGAACTGGCCAATGCCGTGGTCCACGTGCACGACGAAATCGCCCGGCTTCAATTCGGCAAAGTCGGCGAAGAATCCGGAGGTGCGGATCTTTCGCCCAGGGCGCTCGACGGTTGGTGTAATGTCAAAGAGGTCCGCATTCCCGTAAATCGTAAGCTTCGCCTCGGGGAACGCAGCGCCTTCCGCAAAGGGCGCCCGCAATAGCAACAAGCCAGCGGTTTCCGATGCACTTTCCGCGGTGAAGCCTGCCGCAGCTTCTTCCGTTTCGCCGAGAACGTAAGGCACTTCGTATTCCCGGCAAATATCAGCGTAGCGCTCGAGTTCGCCGGTGCTTGCCGCGGTCAGCAGGACTTTTCCGCCATTGGCCAATTGCGACTTCACATCTCCAAGGCAGGCCACTACGTGGCCGTGAAAGCGTGTGCTGGGGCGCGCGACCAGTTCAAACCGCTTGCCCCCGCTATCCACCAGCCCAAGTTGTTCGAGCTCGATGCGCGAAGCTTTCGCAATGGCGCGTTCCCATTCCTCGGTGGTCCAGAAATAATCTTCGACCATAGGCGCATTCGCCTGGCCGTGGCGCTCGTAATTTTCGGTGGCGGCCTCCAGCAGCTTCTTCCCTGCTTCCCGCAAATTTGCCAGCTCATCCAGAAATACGATCGGTTTTAGGGAACTCTCCGCCAACTCAAACACGGAGCTGGCACGAGCGTGTTGGTTCCCCCCGAGCCAGCTTCCCGGCTCCCAGGCCTCCGCTTCCGCACTCCCTGGAGCGGGCACGATCCATTCCGCCAGGGGAAGAATCGTGGTTCGCACGACGGGTGCAATCGAACGTTGTGTGCGCGGATCGAATTCCCGCACGCTTTCGACCGTGTCGCCCAGCAGCTCGATGCGCACCGGTCGTAACGCTTCCGGCGAAAAGACATCCACGATGCCGCCCCGTACGGCAAACTGGCCTGGCAGCTCCACCATTTCCGTGCGCGCATACCCGGTGGCGGCCAGGTGCGTGATCAACTCTTCGTGGGCGCCTTCGGAATCTTTCGCAAGCGTCCGCGCCAGCGTCAGATAGACGTAGGGATCCTGATATTTCCACATCGCCGCGGCCATCGGCACGATCACCAAAGACACTTCTCCGTTGGCCAACCGGTAGAGTGTGGCGGCTCTTCGTTCGAGAATGTCTGCGTGAGGCGCCTGCGCGTCCCAGGGAAGACTATCGAAAGCGGGAAGCACGGCCACGCCGCCGGTCGAGCCCGGAAAAATCTGCTCGAAAAAACGCAAACTCTCCGCTAAATCTTCGGCGCGGCGGTTCGACTCGGTCAGATAAAACGCGGGGCGCCGCAACTCATGCGTAGCGTAGGCCGCCACCAGGGCTTTCGCCAGCGCCTGCAAACCGGATAGCCCAACCAGGCTGCCGCCCGCGCGCAGTTCACCGACAACGCCTTCCAGGGAAGGATGGCGCAGCAGCCCCTCCAGTCGCTCTCGCACTGCGGGCAGTATCATTTCTGGTGGTTACTTGGTTTGGCTTCCAAAAACTTCCCCTGCGGTTGCGCGTTAACTCTCTTCCCGGATCTTCTTCAAAATGTCCGAAGTGGAGTAGCCTTCGACGACATCCACAAGCACAACCCTTCCGCCGGCTGCCTCTACTTCCTCTCGGCCGACGATCTGGCTCCCCGGCCAATCGCCGCCTTTCACAAGGATGTCCGGCAGCAGCGCGGCGATTACTTCTTGTGGGGTCAACTCCTCGAAAATCACTACAGCGTCCACGCATTCCAAACTCGCCAGGATTTCCGCGCGCTCTTGTTCGGGAATCACGGGACGGTCGGGACCCTTCAGCGATTTCACGCTGTCATCGCTGTTCAGCCCCACGATCAACGCATCGCCGAGGGCGCGCGCCGTTTCCAGGCTCCGGATATGCCCCGGATGCAACAGGTCAAAACACCCGTTGGTAAACACGACGCGCTTGCCGTTGCGTTTCTCCCGGCCAAACCGCAGAATCGTTTGTTCCAGTGTTAGCACCGCTGGATGCAAAGGCTCACCATGCTCGCTCAGGCTTGTGGTTCGGCATTATCGGCCAAAAATCCAGTTTATCATGCCGCTCTGGCGGGTCGCTCGCGAAGGCGGCGCGCTGCATGAAGCGGACCCCGGGTGTAGTTGCCGCAGCTGGAATTCTGCTTCTCCTCCTTGGCGCTCTCTTCACATTTGCAGGCTCGCCCGGATTCTCCGAAAGGCGCTATAACGTCGACGCGGGCTCGTGCCGGATGGCCCTGAACGTCGTCCAGAAATCCGGCGTATCGGATGACGCGAGCGCAGGCTCGGTAATCCTGTTTCACGGCCTCGCGGCGAACAAGACCATCATGTCGTACCTCGCGCGGGCGTTCGCCCTGCAGGGACTGCGCGTTTTCATTCCTGATTTGCCCGGACATGGCCGCTCCTCTGGTCCCTTCTCCCCAGCACAAGCGGAGGCTTGCTCGATTTCTTTCGTGCGCGGCCTCGCGGCACGGGGGCTGATCATTCCAGACCGCACCATCCTGGCCGGCCATTCCATGGGCGGCGCCATCGCCCTTCGCATCGCGCCAAAAATTCGCCCGGCAGGAGTGATCGCCATTTCCCCGGCACCCATGCGCGCCGCTTATGGAGTGACACAGGAGAAGCTTTTGTATTCGGAGCCACCACCGCTCCAACCCAACACACTCATCCTGGTTGGTCGGTTCGAACCGAAGGGCCTTACCGGAAACGCAGCCGATCTGGCCGCTACGCGCGCGGACGGCAGCGTCGAGTTTTTCACGGTTCCCTACAATTCGCACGTAAGCATGCTCTTCTCCACGGAGGTTGCGCGACAGTGCCAGGCGTGGGCCGCGCGTGCGCTTCATCTTCCCAACACAGAACGGCTTCCTCTGCGCGCCAATCTTGTCGGAGGAATCCTGGGTGTCATTGGGATTCTCCTTATTGCCGGCCCGTTCTTGCGGGAAACATTTGGCGAGAAAACAAACGACGAGCCCTTCCCTGCAGGCCTGCCTTCGCGGCTGCGCATCGGGCTCGAGTTCACTCTCGTTTCCCTGGTCGTGGTTTTCCTCCTCCGCTACTGGCTGCCCCTTCGCCCGCTTCCGCTCTTTGAAGGCAATTATTTGGCCAGCTTTTTTCTCGTCGCCGGATTCCTCTTACTGTTCCTGCACCCCAAATTTGCCAAGGTCCAATTCTCCCTCAGGCGCGGCGCACTTCTTGCTGCCGTATTCAGTGCGTTTGTCCTGCATTTCTTGCTCACGGGTTGGCTTGACCTCACCCTTACCGGTGCATGGCTCACTTTGCAGCGGTGGATCCGCTTCCCAATTTTCTTCCTCGCTGCGTTCGTGTTCCTCTGTGCGCTCGAAACACTGCTCGGTCCGGCCGGCACAGCGCGGATCGGTCGCCGATTCTGGTTTTCTCTCCTTCTCCTTGCGATTGCATGGCTCGCGCTTGCAGCGGGAGTTCTTTACCTGCACAGCGGCCAAATCCTGCTGATACTCCTTTCGCCCTACTTCGCGGTTTTCTTTATCCTGTACCGCGTGGGTGCACAATTGGTACGCAACGTGAGTGGCTCTGCCGCGGCCGCCGCTTTGTTCGGTGCTATACTGTTGACGGGTTTTTGCCTGGTGATTTTTCCCGTTTCCTAGGAGCCACGGGGCACGCGAAACAAGTCCTTGTTCTTCCCACGCCGGAGATAAATGCGGCAGTTTCCGTAAGACGGACTGATGGCTGAAATTGTCATTATCGGGGGTGGGCCTTCCGGCTCCATGTGCGGGGAACAACTCGCGCGCGCCGGTCATTCTGTTCACATTTATGACGAGCATCTCGCCTGGGAAAAGCCCTGTGGCGGCGGGCTCACGTATAGGGCCACGCAATGCTTCCCTTTTTTGCTCGACAATCCGCATCCGAAAAAATTGATTCGCGACGTCGAGATCATCAGCGCGGAAAATCAACGCGCCAAGCTCGACCTGCAGCACCCCATTGTCATTTACTCCCGGACGGTACTCAACGGCATGCTGCTCGACCGCGCCCGCGAAGCTGGCTGCCAGGTCCACCGCTCCCGCATTCACGACTTGGATACCTCCGCGGACAAGCCGCGCTACTCCATCGAAGGCCAATGGCGCGCCGCCGATTTCCTGGTGCTCGCCTCGGGGGCGCGAAACCAACTGCTCCCTGGCATCCGTCCGCTTTCTCGCGATGAGCTGGAGATGACCCAAGGTTATTTTGTGCCGCAAACCTCCGAAGAGATCATCATCAAGTTTCTGCCTGACTTTGAGGGCTACATCTGGTCTTTTCCCCGCGCCGACCATCTCTCTCTCGGGATCTGCGGCAGCATGGCCTCCCACACCAGCGCCGAGTTGCGCTCGCACCTTCACCATTTCGCTTGCGATGAAAAAATTCCCACCGGCGCCGCCAAGTTCTACAGCCATGTCCTGCCTTCTCCGCTCGAACGCACTTTCTCCGACCGCAGAGTTATTGGAAGAAACTGGGCGCTGGTGGGGGACGCCGCCGCCTGGGTCGATCCCCTTACCGGCGAAGGCCTCTTCTACGCCATGCGCTCCGGCGAACTCCTGGGCAAATCTCTTGCCGACGGTTGCCCGGAAAAATATCCTACCCGCGTGCGTGCTTCTTTCTCCGCCGACCTGGAATTCGCCACGCGCATCGTTCGGCGCTTCTATCGCGGTTCGTTCCTCGGTTGCGCGGTCACGACGCGCATGGTGCAGTTCCTGCAGCGCAATGCTGTTTTCCGCCAACTGCTGTCCGATCTTTTTTGTGGTACCCAGGATTACACTTCACTCAAGCATCGCGTCCTCAGTCATCTCGGAGGTACACTTAGCCAATTTGTCGGCAGCGTTCTCAACTTCGACAGGCCTGTTTCGAAGCTCCCCACGACGGACGCAGCAGTCGATTGAGCGGGATTCCCGCTCGGGTCGTTTTTCCTATTCCAGAAAGTTCTTCTTGCCTTGAACGCACCACTTTCCTATAGCCTTTCAGACAGAAAAGGGCTCAACACCGCAAGTATCCTCCAGGATCGTTTGAGTCAGGCTGAATTGCACTCTATTAACGACGGCGAGCTCCGTCACCGGTTCGCGGTCGTGATGCAGAGCTGCTCCTGGAACCGGTTGTGCGGTTCATTCAGCGCCCGCTGCGTTGGAAGTCGCGTAGGAAAACGCAGACGCGCCCTTTTAATTTGAGCTGTTCCGACCACTCATCAATCTGCGGTTGATTGAGCGCCAGCACGGCGTGTTCTTTCTCAAATTCCCACGGCCAGCCCTTGTCTTTGGTGGGATCCGCCATCGCAGTAACCTTTGGTGTGGGGCTTACAGGCTTGGCGCCTTGCGCGGGTGCGTTGGACGCGACGGTTGGCCCTTCACCATCGGCAGGAGCCTGTGCGAGCTTCTGCTGCGCCCCGCCGAGCCATGCCGCAAAAAGCAAAACCAAACCGTTCGAAATGCAAACTCCTGCCATCTTCCCCGTTCGCAGGCCCTGGTCTCCCGTGTCACCCAATTTCGATTCAGCCATTCTCGAATCGAGGTTGCCACTGTTTTTGTACGGGTGCCCCTTCGCAAGGCCATACCGCCGGGCCTTTTTGCCGAAATTCATTTCTTGCGTTCGTTTCCAGGTGGCGGGATGCTGGTATCTGTTCGCCCCTCTCCCGCGTCCAACGGAAGGGGGAAGTCATGACCAACAGAACCATTGCCATCCTCGGTCTTGTGCTCCTGGGCACGCTTGTCGCGCTCGCGCTGCCCGCTCACTTTATTCCTCGCCAGCCGGCGGACGTCTCCGAATTGCAGGTCACCATTCGCGAATGGTCCGTGCCCACCAAAGGCGCGCACCCTCACGATCCCGCCGTTGGCCCCGACGGCTCGCTCTGGTTCACCGAACAAATGGTCAACAAGCTCGGCCGCCTTGATCCTAAGACCGGTGAATTCAAGGAATATCCTTTAGTCGAAGGCAAAAATTCCGGCCCGCACGGCCTCGTCGCCGATAAGGACGGCAACATCTGGTACACCGCGAATTTCGCCGGCTACATCGGCAAACTGGACCCGCGCACCGGCAAGATCACGGAATACAAAATGCCCAATGCAAAGGCCGATGATCCGCACACCGCGGCGTTCGATGCGCAAGGGATTCTATGGTTCACGGTGCAGGGTGGGAACATGGTCGGCCGCCTCGATCCAAAGACCACCAAGATTGATCTGAAAGAAGTACCCTCCGAAAGCGCTCTACCCTACGGTATTCAAATCAACAGCAAGGGCATCCCGATTTTCTGCGAGTTAGGCACAAACAAGATGGGTTCTATCAATCCGCAAACCCTGGCCATCACCGAATACCCTTTGCCGGAGGGTGCGCGGCCGCGCCGCCTCGCCATCGCCGCCGATGACACTGTCTATTTCACCGATTTCAAGGGAGGCCATCTCGGCTGGCTCATTACCACGACGCGCGCGGTAAAGATGCTGCCCTCGCCCGGCGGGGCGGACTCCAACCCCTATGGCATCGCCATAACGCCGAATGGCCATGTCTGGTATAGCGAATCCGGCGTGCATCCCAACACCATCATCGAGTTCGATCCCAGTACCGGAAACTTCGCCCGCGCCAACATTCCTTCCGGTGGCGGAGTTGTTCGCAACATGGCCGCCACTCCCGACGGCCGCGTCTACATTGCCTGCAGCGGCGTGGACAAAGTCGGCATCGTCGAGCCCGCAAAGTAATTCGCTGAGTTTATCGCGTAAAGCACGGGTGTTGCATAAGAAGGGTGGACCTGGATGCTGGTTTCTTCCAACCAGTGGAAGCCTCTCTTGCAGAGCCTCGGACTAAATTCTG
>Ga0306921_10001114_pt1 | contig 25589 bp, 17 predicted proteins | sample sta12Cox44000080_FD_203760 | JGI IMG/M metagenome (GOLD analysis project Ga0306921, IMG submission 203760) | Lab enrichment of tropical soil microbial communities from Luquillo Experimental Forest, Puerto Rico - statoxic.12C.oxic.44.000.080 (v2)... | ecosystem: Environmental > Terrestrial >...
CACGCCAGGCCTGAACTTCCTGTACGCGCACTTGAACCGCGAGATCGCGAAGCACGACCTCGACATGATCTACGTGATCGGGCCGGGCCACGGCGCGCCCGGGATCGTCGCCAACGCCTGGCTCGAGGGCACCTACAGCGAGGTGTACCCCCACGTCAGCCGGGACGAAGAAGGCATGAAGGAGCTGTTCAAGCAGTTCAGCTTTCCGGGCGGGATCCCGAGTCACGTCGCGCCGGAGACTCCCGGCTCGATCCACGAGGGCGGGGAGCTCGGCTACTCGCTGGCCCACGCGTTCGGCGCCGCCTTCGACAACCCGGACCTCGTCGTCGCCTGCGTGGTCGGCGACGGCGAGGCCGAGACGGGTCCATTGGCGACCGGCTGGCACGGCAACAAGTTCCTGAACCCGGCCCGCGACGGCTGCGTGCTGCCGATCCTGCACCTGAACGGCTACAAGATCGCCAACCCGGCGGTTCTCGCGCGCATCCCCGAGTCCGAGCTGCGCGCGCTGCTCGAAGGCTATGGCTACCGCCCGCATTTCGTCTCGGGTCAGGATCCCGAGCCGATGCACCAGACCATGGCTGCGACGCTCGACCGGGTGGTCGACGAGATCCGCGAGATCCAGGAAGCGGCGCGTGAACACGGCCGCCGCGAGCGCCCGACCTGGCCGATGATCGTGCTGCGCTCGCCCAAGGGCTGGACCTGCCCGCACGAGATCGACGGCCAGCTCGTCGAGGGCTACTGGCGCAGTCACCAGGTTCCCATGGGGGACATGGACCGGCCCGAGCACCTCGCGGTGCTCGAGCGCTGGATGAAGAGCTATCGGCCCGAGGAGCTGTTCGACTCCGAGGGGCGGCCGGTGCCGGAGCTCTCGGATGCGACGCCGAAGGGCCAGCGGCGGATGAGCGCCAATCCACACGCCAACGGGGGGATCCTGCTGCGCGAGCTGCGGCTTCCGGACTACCGCGATTACGCGATCGCAGTCGGGACGCCCGGCTCCGTCGACGCCGAGGCCACGCGCGTGCAGGGGAAGTATCTGCGCGACGTGATGAAGCTCAACCTGGCCAACCGCAACTTCCGGCTGTTCAGCCCCGACGAGAACAACTCCAACCGCTGGCAGGACGTGCTCGACGCGACGAACCGCAGCTTCGTCGCCGAGATCCGGCCCGAGGACGACCACCTGGCGCCGGATGGACGGGTGATGGAGGTGCTCTCGGAGCACCAGTGCGAGGGCTGGCTGGAGGGCTACCTGCTTACCGGCCGGCACGGCTTCTTCAGCTGCTACGAGGCGTTCATCCAGATCATCGACTCGATGTTCAACCAGCACGCGAAGTGGCTGAAGGTGAGCCGCAGCATCGGCTGGCGGCGGCCGATCGCGTCGCTGAACTACCTGTTGAGCTCGCACGTCTGGCGCCAGGACCACAACGGCTTCAGCCACCAGGATCCCGGCTTCATCGACCATGTGGTGAACAAGAAGGCCGAAGTGATTCGCGTGTATCTCCCGCCCGACGCCAACACGCTGCTCTCGGTGACCGATCACTGTCTGCGCAGCCGCGACTACGTGAACGTGGTGATCGCCGGGAAGCAGCCGGCGCCCCAGTGGCTCACCATGGAGCAGGCGATCAAGCACTGCACCGGCGGGATCGGGATCTGGCCCTGGGCCAGCAACGACCAGGACGGGGAGCCCGACGTGGTGATGGCCTGCTGCGGCGACGTGCCGACGCTGGAGACGCTGGCGGCGGTGTCGCTCTTGCGCAAGCACCTGCCCGACCTGCGCGTGCGCGTGGTCAACGTCGTGGACCTGATGAAGCTGCAGCCGCCGGAGGAGCATCCGCACGGTCTCTCGCACCACGAGTTCGACGTGCTGTTCACCCGGGACAAGCCGATCATCTTCGCGTTCCACGGCTATCCGTGGCTGATCCACCGGCTCACCTACCGCCGCACCAACCACGACAATCTGCACGTGCGCGGCTTCAAGGACGAGGGCACCACCACCACGCCGTTCGACATGGTGGTGCAGAACGACCTGGACCGTTTCCACCTGGTGCAGGACGTGATCGACCGCCTGCCGCAGCTGGGCCCGCGCGCGGCCTACCTTCGCCAGGCGATCCGCGACAAGCGCATCGAGCACAAGCAGTACATCGACCTGCACGGCGACGACATGCCGGAGATCGCGAACTGGCGCTGGGACGGCGGGGGCGCGGCGGCGGGGCGCGGCAAGACCACCTCGACGGAGGGCGACAACGAGTGAAGGTGTTGCTCCTGAACGGCGGCTCGAGCAGCCTGAAGTGCACGCTGGTCGAATCGGCCGGCGCCGTCGTCGTCGCGCATGCCACCGCCGACTGGGCGGGAGCCGCGACGCACTACGCCTGGGAGCGCGACGGCCAGACGCGCCCGCAGCGCGAGGTGCCCTGGCGCGGTCAGGCCCCCGCGGTGCGACAGGCGCTCGCCGACCTGGGACTGGTCGGTGCGCGCCCGCCCGAGCTCGCGGCGGTCGGGCATCGCATCGTCCAGGGCGGCGAGCTCACCTCGCCCGTGCGCATCGCGCCCGAGGTGCGCGCGCGGATCGCGTCACTCGCGGAGCTCGCGCCGCTCCACAACCCGCCCGGGCTCGAGGCGCTCTCCGCCGCCGAGGCGCTGCTGCCGGCGGTGCCGCACGTGGCCGTGTTCGACACCGCGTTCCACGCGACGCTGCCGGAGGCGGCACGGACCTATGCGCTTCCCGACGCCTGGACGCGCGGCTGGGGCATCCACCGCTTCGGCTTCCACGGGCTCTCCCACTCCTGGTGCGCGCGCAGGGCCGCGGAGCTCCTGGCGCGGCCGCTCGACCAGCTGCGCATCGTCACCTGCCACCTGGGGCACGGCTGCTCCGCGTGCGCGGTGCAAGGCGGGCGCTCGGTCGACACCACGATGGGCTTCACCCCGCTCGACGGGCTGGCGATGGCCACGCGCAGCGGCTCGGTCGACCCCGGGATCTTGACGCACGTCCAGCTCGCCCACGGGCTCGGGGCGAAGGACGTGGAAGACGCGCTGAACCACCGCTCCGGCCTGCTCGGCGTCTCGGGCCTCTCGGGCGACATGCGCGAGCTGCTGGACGCCGCGGAGAAGGGCCACGCGCGCGCGCAGCTCGCGCTCGAAGTCTACGCGCGCCGCGTGCGCCAGGCGGTCGGAGCGCTCGCCGTGACGATGGGCGGGATCGACGCGGTCGCCTTCACCGGCGGCGTGGGCGAGCACGCCGCGGAGATCCGGACCAGGAGCTGCGAGGGCCTCGAGTGTCTCGGCCTCGAGCTCGACGCCGAGACGAACGCGCGGGCGCGGCCCGACGCAGACGTGTCGCGGCCCGGCTCGCGCGGTCGGATCCTGGTCATTGCCGCCCGCGAGGACCTCGCGATGCTGGCGGAAGTCCTGCGTGTGATCGCTCCCTGAGCGAATGGAGGAGTCGATGAGAGAAGCGTCGCGCGAGCTGCTCGAGCGCTACGGTTGCGGGCCGGTGTGTTTCGGCGGCACCGACGAGGCGCTGTACGAGCGCCACCTGCTGTTCGACGACGTCGTCGCGGTCTCCGAGGCGGGCCCGCGCCAGCGATTCGAGGCCCTCGCGCGCTCGGTCCGCGACGTGCTCTCCCAGCGCTGGATCCGCACCGAGCAGACGTACGAGCGCGAGAACCCGAAGCGCGTCTACTACCTGTCGCTCGAGTACCTCCTCGGCAGGTCTCTCTCGAACAACGTCGCGAACCTAATGCTCGAGCCGCATCTCGCGCGGCTCGCCCACGAGAAGCAGCTGGACTGGCTCCGGACCGTAGAGCAGGAGCCCGATGCCGGTCTCGGCAACGGCGGACTGGGCCGACTGGCTGCGTGCTTCCTGGACTCCATGGCGATGCTCGAGCTCCCCGCGATGGGCTATGGCCTGCGCTACGAGTACGGGATCTTCCGCCAGTCGCTCCGAGACGGCTGGCAGGAGGAGAAGCCCGACCACTGGCTGCGCCGCCCGGACCCGTGGGAGGTCGCGCGGCCGGACGAGCAGGTCGAGGTGGAGCTCGGCTGCTCGTTCGAGCTTCGCGACGGTCGCCTGCGTCTCGTCCCTGGCGTGCCCTCCCGCTTGCTGGGCATCCCGTTCGACCGACCGGTCGTCGGCTGGGGCGGGAAGACCGTCAACACCCTGCGGCTGTGGGCTGCGATCGCCCGCGAAGACTTCGATTTCCAGCGCTTCAGCAGGGGTGAGTTCGTCGAAGCGCTGCAGCAGACGCTCGCGGCCGAGTCACTGACTCGAGTCCTCTATCCCGACGACTCGACGGTCCGCGGGCAGGCCCTGCGTCTGCTCCAGGAGTACTTCCTCGTCGCCTGCTCGATCGCGGACCTGATCCGTCGCTTCCGCAGCAGCGGCTCCGACTGGGGCACACTTCCCGAGAAGGTGGCGGTCCAGCTCAACGACACCCATCCGTCGCTCGCGGTCCCCGAGCTGATGCGGGTTCTGCTCGACGACGCGAAGCTGGGCTGGGACGATGCCTGGGACCTGGCGAAGCGGACGCTAGCCTATACCAACCACACGCTGCTGCCCGAGGCTCTCGAGCGGTGGCCCCTCGACTGGCTGCAGCTGCTGCTCCCGCGCCAGCTCGAGATCGTCCTCGAGATCAACCGCCGATTGCTCGACGACGTTCGCGTGCGCTTCCCGGGAGACGAGGAGCGGGTCCGGCGCACGAGTCTGGTCGAAGAAGGCGGGGCCCGGCAGGTGCGGATGGCTCACCTCGCAGTGGTCGGCTCGCACAGCACCAACGGAGTCGCGGCGATCCACTCCGAGCTGCTGCGCACGACCACCTTGCGAGACCTGGCCGAGCTCTTTCCAGAGCGGTTCAACAACAAGACCAACGGTGTGACCCCCCGGCGCTGGCTCCGGCTCGCGAACCCCGCACTCTCGCGCGTGATCTCGGACGCGATCGGAGACGCGTGGATCACGGATCTGGGGGAGCTGGAGAAGCTCACGCCGCTGGCGGGAGACAGGAGCTTCCGCGACGCGTTTCTCTCCGCCAAGCGCGAGGCCAAGGCGCGGCTCGCGGGCTGGCTCTCGTCGACCGCGGGCTGCACCCTCGATCCGGACGCGGTCATCGACTGCCAGGTGAAGCGGATCCACGAGTACAAGCGGCAGCTGCTGAACGCGCTGCGCGTGGTCGTGCTCTACAACCGCGTGCGCGAGGACCCACGGAGCGACGTCGCGGCGCGCACCTTCGTCTTCGCGGGCAAGGCCGCGCCCGCCTACCAACTCGCCAAGCTGATCATCAAGCTCTTGAACAACATCGGCGGAACGCTCGACGGAGATCCGGCGGTGCGGGGACGGCTGAAGCTCGTCTTCCTACCGGATTACGGCGTCACGCTCGCCGAGCAGCTGATCCCGGCCACCGACGTGTCGAACCAGATCTCCACCGCCGGCTACGAGGCCAGTGGCACCAGCAACATGAAGTTCATGATGAACGGGGCGCTCACGCTCGGCACGCGCGACGGTGCCACGATCGAGATGGCACAGGAGGCAGGAGAGCCGAACTTCTTCTTGTTCGGGCTCACCGCCCGGCAGGTGGTGGAGAGCCGCAGCTGGTACGACCCGCACTGGCACTACGAACGCGAGCCGGAGACCCGCGCGGCGCTCGATCTGATCTTCTCCGACCACTTCAGCCGCAACGAGCCCGGCGTGTTCGAGCCGCTGCGCCGGACGCTGCTCGAGCACGGCGACCACTACATGCACCTGGCGGACCTCGGCTCCTATCTCGAGGCAGACTCCCGCCTGATGGCCCTGCGCGCCGATCCGCAGGCCTGGGCAGGCACGGCGATCCAGAACGTCGCCGCCTCGGGACGGTTCTCGAGCGACCGGACAATCCGCGAGTACGCCCGCGAGATCTGGAACGCCCGGCCGTGCCCCGTTGCCTAGCTGGAGACAACGACCTCGAACAGGTGTCGGCCGAACGCGGGCAAGTCGAGGTAGAGCCCGCGCGACATCAGCTCGCGGCCGTCGCGCTCGTAGCGCGCATCGCCGAGCCGGTCCGTCAGCACGATCTTGCCCTCGGTGAGTCCAAGTGAGTCGAGTCTGACCCAGCACTGACTCGCGTGGTCGGTGAAGTTCACCGCAGCGACCCGGACCTCGCCGCCATGCCGCCACGACCAGGCGACGAAGCAGTCGGACGTCCAGTTCCCGTCCCAGGCCGGTGCGAGCTCGAGCAGCCGCCAGTCGCCGTCGCGCACCGTCGGGTCTCGGAGCGCCGCCAGGAGCTCGGCGTAGAAGCGCTGCAGCTCGGCCTGGACGGGCTCGTCCGGTGCGCGCACCAGGTGCGGCGAGATCCGCGCGCGCCGGCCCTCGAGCTGCCCCTGGTGGAAGAAGCGCAGCCCGGGAGTCAGGTAGGTGACCACGGCCGCCGCCTGGTGTGCGCCGGGCGCGAAGCTCGCGGCCGCGCGCGGCTCGTCGTGGTTCTCGAGGAAGCGCGCGAGCCGGCTCTGGTAGTCGAGCCCCGCGAGCAGATGCTCGCGCACCGGCCGCGCCGCGCCCGCGCGCAGCCGGTCGTAGAGCCGCTTGTCGTAGGCCCAGTCGAAGCCGAGCTGCTGCATGGTCCACTCGAGGTCCCAATAGACCTCGGCCATGAAGCGGAACTCGGGCGCGCGCTTGCGCACGCGCTCGATCGCGCCCTCCCAGAACGGCGGCGGGCGGCGGCCCCAGGTGCGCTCGAACACGTCGGGCAGCACCAGCATCGCCATGTCGCAGCGCACGCCGTCGCAGAGCGAGGCGATCTGCTCGAGCTCGCCGACCATCGCCTCCTGGGTGTCGGGGTGCGCGTAGTCGAGCTGGAGCGTGTCGGGCCAGCCGGGGAAGTACGGATCGCGCCCGTGCGCGAACAGCCGCGGGCCCGAGCCCGAATCGACCCAGACGTAGTTCTGCGGCGCGCGCGCGAGATCGAGCTCGGACCCCTCGACGTAGTACGCGGGGTGCTCGCCGACCCACGGGTGATCCAGCGCGGTGTGGTTGGGCACGAAGTCGAGCATCAGCCGCAGCCCGCGCCGGGCGAGGCGCGCGCGCAGCCGCGCCAGCGCCGCATTCCCGCCGAGCGACGGATCGACCGCGTAGCCCGTGATCGCGAAGCCGGAGCCGGCGATGTCGTCCTCGCGCAGGTCCGGCAGCGTCTCGGCGAACTCGCGCCGCCACTCCGGGTTCTCGCGCGAGATGCGCCGCCCGGCGGCGCCGGTGCGCCAGACGCTGAGCAGCCAGATCCAGTCGAAGCCCAGCGCCTGCCAACGGTCGAGCTCGGCGTCGGGGACGTCGTCGAGGGTCGCGGCGCGGCCGAGCTCGCGCGAGAGCGCGGTGAGCATCACGCGCGTGTTCACCTGGTACAGCGACGGGAAGCGCGGCTCGGCCACGTCAGCCACCGCGCGGGCGCCCGGGCGGCGTCCGCTGCGTGCGCTCTACGATCGGGTCGATCTCGGTGATCGCCGCCTCCTTGCCGAGATCCTTCATCTGCTGCGCGCTGGTGGTCGCGAACAGGTGCAGGGCGCGCGCGATGAGCCCCGTCCAGCCGGTCTGGTGGCTGGCGCCCAGCCCCGCGCCGTTGTCGCCGTGGAAGTACTCGTAGAACAGGATGTGGTCGCGCCAGAACGGGTCCTTCTGGAACTTCTCCGCTCCGCCGAACACCGGCCGGCGTCCGTGCTCGTCGCGCAGGAAGATCCGGCCCAGCCGCCGCGAGATCTCCTCGGCGACCTGGTAGAGCGTGAGCATGTGCCCCGACCCGGTCGGGCACTCGACTTTGAATTCGTCGCCGAAGTACGCGTAGTACTGCAGGAGCGCGCGGATGATCAGCCCGTTCACGGGCAGCCAGATCGGTCCGCGCCAGTTCGAGTTCCCACCGAACATCCCCGTGTCCGACTCGGCGGGGAGGTACGAGACGCGGTAGTCCTCGTGGCCCGCGCGGAACACGAACGGGTGCTTCTCGTGGTAGCGCGAGAGCGAGCGGATGCCGAAGTCGCTCAGGAACTCGTTCTCGTCGAGCATCTTCGCGAGCACGCGGCGCAGCTTGTCCTCGTTCAGGATCGAGCCGAGCCGCCGGCCCGCCTGACCCGGTTTCATGGGGTCGAAGATGAACTGGGTGAGCTCGGGCCGGTTCTTCAGGAATCCGTGCAGCCGCATGGCGAGATCGGGCCGCTCGCGCAGCAGGTCGCCGTCGAACGACGTGGTCGCGCACAGCGGCAGGAGTCCCACCATCGAGCGCACCCGCAGCCGCTGGCTGCCTTCGCCGGGGAGGCGCAGCACGTCGTAGAAGAAGCCGTCCTCGTCGTCCCACATGCCGACGTCCTCGCCGGCGTGCATCATCGAGAACGCGATCCACAGGTAGTGCTCGACGAACTTCAGCGTCATGTCGACGTAGGTGGGCTTCTCGAAGGTGAGCTGGGCGGCGATCTCGAGCATGCCCTGACAGAACAGCGCCATCCACGCGGTGCCGTCGGCCTGCTCCAGGTAGCCGCCCGTGGGGAGCGGTGCGCTGCGGTCGAACACGCCGATGTTGTCGAGCCCGAGGAAGCCCCCCTCGAACACGTTGCTGCCGGTGCGGTCCTTGCGGTTCACCCACCAGCTGAAGTTCAGCGCCAGCTTGTGGAACGCGCGCTCGAGCCAGTCGATGTCGCCCTTGCCGCGGGTGATCTTCTCCAGCGTGAACAGGAACACCGTGGCCCAAGCGTGCACCGGCGGGTTCACGTCGCCAAAGTTCCACTCGTAGGCCGGCAGCTGCCCGCTCGGGTGCAGGTACCGCTCCTGCAGCATCAGGTCGAGCTGCTGCTTCGCGAAGTCGATGTCGACCAGCGCCAGCACGAGCACGTGGAAGGCCAGGTCCCAGGCGGCGAACCACGGGTACTCCCACTTGTCGGGCATCGACAGCACGTCGGCGTTGTACATGTGGTGCCAGCGGTCGTTGCGCAGCGCGACGCGCGGCTTGGTCTTGAACGGCCCCGCGCCCCGCTCCTCGAGCCAGCGGTCGACGTCGAAGTAGTAGAACTGCTTCGACCACAGCATGCCGGCGATGGCCTGCCGCATCACGTTCGCGGCATCCGCGTCCAGCCCTGCCGGGATCACTCCGGCGTAGAACTCGTCCGCCTCCGCGCGGCGCGCCTCGAACGTGGCGTCGAAGCCCTTGCCGAACGTGCCTCGCCGCTTCGCTCCCGACGCGACGTCCGAGAGGCGCAGCCGGATCGCGCGCGACTCGCCCGCGGGCACCTCGACGGGATAGTGCGCCGCCACCTTCGTCCCCATGCGCTCGGGATTCACCGCCTCTTTGTGGCCCGACACGAAGTATCCGTGGAAGGCGTCTTTCATGTACGGCGTGCGGTTCGGCGCCTTGAACACCCGTTCGTTGTTGGTCTCGTTCTCCGTGAACAAGAGATCCGCGGCGCCCTCGGCGAGGAACGACCAGGCGCCGAGCCGCGGATGCGAGGCGAGGACCTCGAGCACCTTGCCCGCATCCGCGACCTGGCGCAGCACCGGCCGCGGAGCGGCGTCGCTGCCCCAGGACCAGACGTTGCGGAACCACAGCGTCGGCAAGAGGTGGATCGAGGCCGCCTCGGGCCCGCGGTTGCTCGCGGTGATCTGGATCAACAGATCGTTGGGGCCCTCCTTCGCGTACTCGACCAGGACGTCGAAGTATCGGTCACCCTCGAACACGCCGGTGTCCAGCAGCTCGTACTCCTGCTCCGTCCGGCTGCGGTGCTTGTTCGTCGCCACGAGGTCGTCGTACGGGTACGCCTGCTGCGGGTACTTGTAGAGATACTTCATGTACGAGTGAGTGGGCGTCGAGTCGAGATAGAAGTAGTACTCCTTCACGTCCTCACCGTGGTTGCCCTCGCTGTTGGTGAGCCCGAACAGCCGCTCCTTCAGGATCGGGTCCTTGCCGTTCCACAGCGCGAGCGCGAAGCAGAGCAGCTGCTCGTCGTCGGAGACGCCGGCGATCCCGTCCTCGCCCCAGCGGTACGCGCGCGAGCGCGCCTGGTCGTGGCTGAAGTAGTTCCAGGCGTCGCCGCTGTCGCTGTAGTCCTCGCGGACCGTGCCCCACTGCCGCTCCGACAGGTACGGGCCCCACTTCTTCCAGGGAGCCTTGCCCTCTCGGGCCTCTTCGAGACGTCGCTGCTCGGGGATCACCGTCGTCGACTCCTCGCTCGGCCGGTGACGGAAGCGGAGCTCGACAGGGACGCTCGACGGCACCGGCGCGAAGGCATTCTATACTTTCGCACCATGGACCGGCGCGCTCAGATCGAGGCCCGGCTGCGCGCCGCCTTCGCACCCGTCGCCCTCGACGTGGTGGACGAGAGCGCGAAGCACCGCGGACACGCCGGCGCCGCCGGTGGAGCGGGGCACTTCCGGGTGCGGCTCGTCTCGGACCGCTTCCGGGGCCGCACCCGCCTGGAACGCCACCGGTTGGTCCACGAGGCCCTCGCCGCCGAGCTCGGCCCCGAGATCCACGCGCTCGCGCTCGAGCTCGCGAGCCCCGACGAGCGCTAGCTGGAGCTGCGCGGGGGGAAGATCCGGCGCAGCAGGGCGTCGGTCGGCGCTCCCGAATAGCGCCGGAAGCGCCAGTGGCGATAGACGTACTCGCCGGCGAAGAGCGCGCCCATCAGCGCGTAGGCGACCACGCCCGTGTAGAGCGCCCAGGTGGCACGCGAGGTCTCGAGCGCGACGAAGGCACAGGCGGCCCCGTTGGCGGCGAAGAAGGCGCACCACAGAAACGTCACGCGGCGGCAATACCGGTGCTCGGCGGGGGACAGCTCGCCCACCTGCGCGCGCGCCAGGCCTTCGACCACGGTCTCGCGCGCCGCGAACGAGGCCGCGAACACTGCGAGCATGGCGAAGTTGAACAGCGCCGGCGCGAGCAGCAGGCACAGCGGATCGCCGAGCACCAGCGTCACCAGGCCGGGCAGCGCAAACGCCGCAGCGATCGGCGCGAACGCGCGGGCCCGGGTCCAGAGCCGGCCCGGCGACGCGAAGGCGAGCCGCGCCACAACCAGGCCCAAGGTGAACAGCGCGACCGCCCGCGGAGGGGCGAAGCCCAGTGCGAAGTACACCAGGAGCGGATAGCCCAGCAGGAGCAGTGTCTGCAGCGCGGCCGTCACCGATCTCGACTCCGAGCTGCCTTCACTATACGAGAGCCCGGCGCTGTGTATCCTGGCGGCGCGATGCGAGGGGCAGAGGTTTGAGCCAGCGGAGCGCCTGGGCGAACGTGGCGGAGCGCGGCTCCCTGCGCGCGCTGGCGCTCCTGCGCGGCTGGTACGGGCTGTTCGGGCGGCGTGCGTCGGTGGCGCTGCTGCTGCCCATCGTCACCTACTTCTACCTCACCGGCCGCGGCTCTCGCCGCGCGTCCCGCGACTACCTCGACACGCTGTGGGCGACACCCGAAGGGCGCGCGCGCCTGCGCCGCGCGCCGCGGCGGCGCGACGTGTTCCGGCACCTGTTCACGTTCGCGGAGAACCTGCTCGACCGCATGATCCTGTGGAGCGGAGACGTGTCGTCGATCCAGATCGACAGCCGCGGGCGCGAACTGGTCGACGAGCTGGTGCGCGAGCGCCGGGGCGCGATCCTGTTGAGCTCGCACCTGGGCAGCTTCGACATGCTGCGCGAGCTGTCGGCGCAGACCGGAATCGTGCTGAACGTGCTGATGTTCACGCGCCACGCAGTGGTGATCAACTCGTTCTTCGAGAAGCTCCAGGCGGGGCGCAACCTGCGGCTGATCCGGGTCGAGCCGGGGTCGCTCTCCGCCGCGTTCGAGATGCGTGCGGCGATCCAGCGCGGCGAGTTCGTCGGCATCCTGGGGGATCGCATCTGGCCGTCCGAGGAACACCGGACGGTGACGGTCTCGTTTCTCGGCAGGCCCGCCCGCTTCCCGCTCGGCCCCTACCTCCTTCAGGGGGTGCTGGGCTGCCCGATGCTCATCACCACCTGCGTGCGCTCGGGGCCGGCGCGCTACACCGCGACCACGCAGCGCTTCGCGCCGGGGGGCGTGGTGCCGCGGGCCGAGCGCCCGAAGCACGCCGAGGAGTGCGCGCAGCGCTTCGCGGCGCTGCTGGAGCGGGGCTGCGTCGAAGACCCCTTCCAGTGGTTCAACTTCTTCGAGTTCTGGCGCAGCGCCGAAGACGACTGACGCCTACTTGGGGGCGGGGCCGCCGGGGAGCTCGACCCAGAAGCGCGTGCCGCCGCCGGGCCGGTCCTCGAAGCCGATCTCACCCCGGTGCGCGAGCGCGATGCGGCGCGACAGGTACAGCCCCAGCCCCGTGCCGACGCCCGCAGGCTTGGTCGTGACGAACGGCGCGAACACCCGCCCGCGCAGCGACGGGTCGATGCCGGCACCCGTGTCCTCGATCTCGACCCGCACGCCGCGCGCCAGGTCGCGCGTGCGCACGGTGATCCGCCGCGTCCCGCCCGCGGCGGCGCAGGCGTCGATCGCGTTCGAGAGCAGGTTCAGGAACACCTGCCCGAGCCGGGCCGCATCGCCCGGCACGTTGTGGGTCGCGGTGAAGTCGCGTTCGAGCTCGGCATGACCCGCCAGCGGCCGCGCAATCAGGCGCAGCGTCTGCTCGAGCACCGCTTCGATGCGCAGCGGCGCGAGCGCGAGGTGTCCTGCACGCGAGACCGAGAGCAGGTCGCCCGCCAGGTCGCGGATGCGCCGTGCCCCGTCGCAGGCGTCCCCGAGCAGCTCCTCGACCAGCTCGAGGCCGCCCTGCTGGCGCAGCTTCGCTTCGGCGTCCGCGATCCGCGCGGTCGCGCTCGCCCCGGCGAGCGCAGCGAGCTCGTGCCGGTACGCGACCAGCGCGTCGCCCATCGCCGCGCAGCAGGCCGCCAGCTCGTTCAGGTTCCCGAGCACGTACGTGATCGGGTTGTTGATCTCGTGCGCCATCCCGGCCACCAGCGTCGCGAGCTCGGCGTCCTCGGGTTCCAGCTCGAAGGCCATGTCCAACGTCTATCGGCAGCTCGCGCGCGATCTGCGCGCAGGATCGCCGGCGATTTTTCCGCCGAGGTCGACGCCGCTTCCGCGCGGCCGGCCGGCGCGCACGCTGCGGTGTCGGAAACGCGGCATGGCCGTTGCACCGCCCCGCGCGCGATGAAGCGCAGCATCCTCGTCCTGATCGCGATCGCCGCCGCGGCCTCGACCGACGCCTACGCCGCCAGCCTGACCGTGACCGGCTGGACCCTGGGCGAGAACGTGACGATCGCCGCCGGCGCCGACACCGGCACCGTCAACACCGCCCAGCTGAACCTCTCGTTCGGCGGCGTGACCGGCACCAGCTACTGCGTGGACCTGGCGCAGACGATCGGCGCGGGCACCACCAACGGCTGGACGGCGCTCTCGCCTGCGTCTTCCGGCGCGATCGTCCGCGCCGCCTGGCTGGTCGACACCTTCCAGCCGCAGTTCGGCTCGATGCTGCACCCGGCGGGCCTCGCGTACAGCTTCGGCGTGACCAAGCAGACGGAGATCGCCGCGCTCCAGGTGGCGGTGTGGGAGGTCCTCTCCGACAGCCCCGGCAACTACGACATCTTCAGCGGCTCGTTCGCGCTCGCCCCCGGCGGCGCCAGCGACGGCGTCGCGAACCTGGCGCGGCAGTTCCTGGGCGCGCTCTCGGTCGCGGACCTGTCGACCTTCCAGACCAGCGACGTGTGGCTCGCGAACGGCCAGTACCAGGACCAGCTGTTCGTCGGCCCGAGCAACCCGATCCCCGAGGCCCGGACGCTGGCGCTGTATCTCGTAGGCGCGGCGTTTGCCGCTTACGCACTCCGGCGACAGCACGCCTAGCTGACGCGCTGCCCGCTATCCTGGCTCGCGTGGCCCTTGCGCGCGCGATCCTGCACGCCGACATGGACGCGTTCTACGCGGCGGTGGAGCAGCGCGACGACCCGTCGCTGCGCGGCCGCCCGGTCGTCGTCGGCGGCGTGACACCGCGCGGTGTCGTCACCGCCGCGAGCTACGAGGCGCGCGCCTACGGCATCCACTCCGCCATGCCCTCGGCCCAGGCGCGCAAGCTCTGCCCGCACGCGGTGTTCGTGCCGGGGCGGATGGCGGTCTACCAGCGCGAGAGCCGCCGCATCTTCGCGGTGTTCGCGCGCTTCACCCCCGCGGTCGAGGGGATCTCGCTCGACGAGGCGTTCCTCGACCTGACCGGCACCGAGCGCCTCTTCGGCGATCCCGCCCGCACCGCCGAGCGGCTGCGCCAGGCGGTGCGCGCAGAGACCGGGCTCGCCGTGTCGGTCGGGATGGCGCCGGTGAAGCTCGTGGCGAAGATCGCCAGCGACCTGGCGAAGCCGGACGGCCTCCTGGTCGTCCCGCCGGGGCAGGTGGCGGCGTTCCTCGAGCCGCTGCCGGTCGGGCGAATCTGGGGCGTCGGCCCGGTCGCGCAGGCCCGGCTCGAGCGCGCTGGCATCGCCACGATCGGCGAGCTCGCCCGCCGGGGCGATGCGGAGCTGAAGGAGCTCCTGGGCAGCTTCGGCCCCGCCGCCGCCCGGCTCGCGCGCGGCGAGGACGAGCGCGAGGTCGAGCCGTACCGCGAGGCGAAGTCCTACTCCGAGGAGAACACCTTCGCGCGCGACGTCGCCGAGCTCGCCGTGATGCAGCGCGCGATCCGCGCCCATGCAGACGCGGTGGCGCGTCGCCTGCGCCACGACGGCGTTCGCGCGCGCGGCGTACGGCTGAAGCTGAAGCTCGCTCGCGGCCTGGGCCGGGGGAAGTTCCCGATCCTGACCCGCTCGAGCTCGCTGCCCGAGCCGAGCGACGACGGGCAGGCGCTCGCGCGCGCCGGCTTCGCGCTGCTGGCGCGGGCCGAGCTGGCCGAGCCGATCCGCTTGCTCGGCCTAGCGGCCGAGCGGCTCGAGCCCACGGGCTCCGAGCAGCTGTCGCTCCTGGCCGAGACCCGGCGCGAGCGCGAGCGGCGCGCGCGGCTCAACCAGGCCCTGGACGAGATTCGCAGGCGCTTCGGCGCGGGCGCGCTCGGCCGGGCGGAAGGCGAGGTGGAGCGGGCGGGGCTGTCCATGCAGTGGAAGCGCGGCGAGGACGCCGAGGGTCCCGAGCGCGACGGCGAGTGATATGCTCGCGCGATGCTCGACCAACGACTCGTCGCCAAGGCGCCCGAAGACGTAGGCATCGACCGCAAGCTCGTGGACGCGCTGTTCGAGCGCGCCGAGAAGGAGGTGCGCGAAGGCCTGCTGCCCAGCGCGCAGATCGCGATCGCGCGCAACGGCCGCATCGCCGCGATGCGCAGCTTCGGGAACGTGCGCAAGGGCGAGCGCACGGAGCCGGCGACGAACGAGACACTCTACTGTGTCTTCTCCTCGACCAAGGCGATCACCTCCGCGGCGGCGTGGCTGCTGATCCAGGAAGGCGCGCTCGACGTGCGCCGCAAGGTCGCGGAGCTCGTGCCCGAGTTCGCGCGGAACGGCAAGCAGGACGTGGTGATCGAGCAGCTGTTCACGCACACGGCGGGCTTCCCGCACGCGCCGTTCGTACCGGCCGAATTCCTCGATCCCGAGAAGCGGCGCGCCCGCTTCGCCGCCTGGCGGCTCAACTGGGAGCCCGGCACCAAGTTCGAGTACCACCCGAGCTCGTCCATGTACGTGATCGGCGACATCATCGAGCGCCTCTCCGGACAGACCTACGGCGACTACGTGCGCACGCGCATCGCGCTCCCGCTCGGGCTCGAGGACCTGTGGGTGGGACTGCCCCGCGCGCTGCACGGCCGCCTGGCCGACTGCGAGCACGTGGGCGAGGCGCTGACCGAGGAGGATTACAAGAAGCTCGGCGTGCCGGTTCCGCCCGTCACCGAAGTCACCGAGGACGCGATCACCGGCTTCAACCGCCCCGAGGTCCGGCTCGCCGGGATTCCGGGCGGCGGCGGCACCATGACCGCAGCGGAGCTGGCGCTGTTCTACCAGGCGCTGCTCGACGGCGGACGCGGGCTCGCGGGTCGCGAGCTGTGGAAGTCCGAGACGCTGGCGATGGCGCGCGAGATCCGCTCGGGCGACCTGCGCGACCTCATGTTCAAGAAGCGCGCGAACCGCGCGCTCGGGCTCATCATCGCGGGCGACGCCGACCGCTCCTACCGCGGCTTCGGCCACACCAACTCGGAGCTCGCCTTCGGCCACGGCGGCGCCGGCGGACAGATCGCCTGGGCGGACCCGGCCACCGGCATCTCGATCGGCTATTGCACCAACGGCCACGACCGCAACAACATGCGCCAGGGCCGCCGCGGCGTCGGGATCTCGAGCCGCGCGGCAACGTGCGCCGCCGCGGGCTCTTGACGAAGGACGAGTTCTTCCGCCGCGCGCGCCCCGATCTGCCCGGCCCGCTCGCAGGCGTGCGCGTGCTCGAGGCGACCACGACCTGGGCGGGGCCGATGTGCGCGTGCATCCTCGCGGACTTCGGCGCCGACGTGATCAAGGTCGAGCTGCCCGACGGCGAGGTCGCGCGGCGGCTGCCGCCGTTCCTGCCCGGCGCCGAGCCGGCGCTCTCGTTCATGCACACCACCGTGAACCGCAACAAGCGCAGCGTGACCCTCGACCTGCGGCAAGCGGAGGGCCGCGACCTGTTCCTGGAGCTGGCGCGAACTGCGGACGTGGTGGTGGAGAACTTCCGGCCGGGCACGGTCGACGGCTGGGGCGTCGGCTACGAGGCCGTGCGCACGGTGCGGCCCGACGTGGTGTACGTGTCGATCAGCGGCTACGGCCAGTTCGGCCCGGACTGCGAGCGCGCCGGCTACGACCCGATGGCGCAGGCGTCGAGCGGCTGGCTGTCGCTGAACGGCGAGCCCGGCGGCCCGCCGGTGAAAGCGCCGACCTTCATCGGCGACGACCTGGGCGGCGTGCACGGTGCGCTCGCCGCGCTGGCGGCGCTGCGCCACCGCGACCGCACCGGCGAGGGCCAACAAGTCGACGTGTCGTTGCAGGACGCGCTCTTGTTCCAGTCGAACGGCTACCCGATGCTCGCCGCGCTCGGCGTCGAGCTGCCGCGGATGGGGAGTCAGTTCGTGGTCGCCGCGCCGGCGGGCGTGTACCGCTGCCGCGACGGCTGGGTCATGCTCGGCGTGCTGCTCGACGCGCACTGGCGCGTACTGGCGGAGCTGCTCGGGCGGCCCGAGCTCGCGGACCGGCCCGAGTACGCGACCGGGGGCGCGCGCGTGCGCCGGCGCGAAGAGCTGCGGGCGCTCGTCGACGGCTGGGTGGCCGAGCGCAGCGTGGCGGAGGTGATCGACGCGCTCGTCGCGGCGCGGCTGCCGGTGTCGCCGGTGCGCAGCTACGCCGAGGCCGCGGGCGACCCGCACGTGCGCGAGCGCGACATGCTGCAGGAGGTGGAGCTCGAGAACGGGCAACGCGCTCCGCTGGTCGGGCCCGCCGCGAAGTTCTCGCGCACGCCCGTCTCGGTCCGCTCCGCGGCGCCCGCGCTGGGCGCGCACACCGACGCCGTGCTCGAGGAGATCGGCAAGAGCGCGGCCGAGCGCGCGTCGCTGCGGGAGCGCGGAGTGATCTAGCCGTGCGCCGGCTCGCGCTGCTCGGCCTCGTCCTCGCGCTTCCCTGGCTGGCGACCGCGCGCGCGGCGCACGGCGGCGATGCGACCGGGACCGTGCGCGGCAGCGTGAAGGTGCTGAAGAAGGGCTTCTTCGGGCGCGTCGGCGAGAGCGACGACCGGAGCGGCGTGGTGGTGTACGTGACCGGCTACAGCGAGCCGCCGCCACGCGAGGAAGCGACGCTGGCGCAACAGAACGAGCGTTTCGTCCCGCGGCTGTTGCCGCTGGTCGCGGGGCAGTCGGTGGTGTTCCCCAACCGCGACCGCATCTACCACAACGTGTTCTCGGTCTCGTCCATCCTGTCGTTCGACCTGGGGCAGTACAAGTCGAGCGACCCGGCGCGCTCGCAGACCTTCGACAAGCCGGGCCTGGTGCCGGTGTACTGCAACATCCACCCGCAGATGATCTCCTACGTCGTGGTGCTGGAGAACCGCGCCTTCGCGCTGACCGGCGCGGACGGGGCGTTCGAGCTGCGCGGCGTGCGCGCCGGCCATCTCGCGCTGAACGCGTGGATGCCGGGCGCGCAGCGAGTGACTCGCGAGCTCGACCTGCCCGCGGGCGGCGCGCTCGCGGTCGAGCTCGAGCTGTCGGCGACGCAGACGATCCCGCCGCACCTGCGCAAGGACGGCACGCCCTATCCGCCGCCGCCCGACTACAACGGGTCGGAGTGATGGCGCCGCGCGTGCGGCTGCGTTTCCGCACGAAGGTCTGGGCCGCGCTCTGCGGCGTGGCGGCCGCGGCGCTCGCGATCGCGCTTCTGATCGCGCAGGACGCGGCGCTCGGGCGGGCACGCGCCGAGACGCGCGCGCGCTTCGACCGCACGCTCGCCGCGTTCCACGAGCTGCAGCAGCTGCGCGCGCGCTACGTCTCGGCGGAGATCGACGCGCTGTCGCGCGCGAACCCGCAGCTGCGCACGGTGCTGTCGACGGCGTCGCTCGCGGGCGAGGACCTGGGGCTGGGCGGCGCGCGGCCCGAGGACGCCCTGCACGACGCGAACCTGCGCCTGCAGTCGGCGCTCCCTTCGCTCGCGCTCGATCCCAAGCTCGCGCTGTTCGCGCTCGCCGACGCCGACGGCAGGCTGGTGTTCAGCCGCGCCGACCCCGAGCGCTACGGCGCGGACCTGCGCGAGCTCGGCCTGGTACGCAAGGTGGGCGAGGGCGCCCGGGCCACCTGGATCTGGCTCGACGGCGACGCGCAGGTCGACGGCGCGCGGCTCGCGCCCGCCTATCCCTCGCCGGCGCTGTACCTGGTGCGCGGCGAGCCGGTGGTCTTCGGCGACGTGGTGCACGGGATCGTGCTGCTCGGCGAGCCGCTCGACCGCGAGCTCCTGGAGTCGCTCCGCGCGATCTCCGGCGTCGACCTCGCGCTGGTCTCGCGCGGCCGCGCGATCGCCACCACGCTCTCGACCGCGCAGGCGGCGCAGCTCGGCGCCAGGCTCGCCGCGCTGGCGCTGGCCGAGGCGAGGCCGCAGCCCATGGCCGAGCTGCAGCTCGGCTCGGAGCGCTTCCTGGCACTGCGCGCGGAGCTCGATCCCGGCACGCCGCTGCCGGACGCGAGCTTCGTGCTGTTGACCTCGCTCGCCCCCGAGCTCGCGTTCGTCCGCGACCTGCGCCAGACGCTGGCCGCAGTGGGGCTGGCGCTGTTCGCCGTCGCGCTGGCGGTCGGCTACGCGCTCGCGCGCGGCATCACCGACCCGCTGCTCGCGCTCGCGCGCGCGGCGCGCCGGATCGGCGGCGGTGATCTCGACGCGCGCGTCGAGATCGCGACGGGCGACGAGGTCGAGTCACTGGGCGAGGCGTTCAACGAGATGGCGGCGGGCCTGCGCGAGCGCGAGCTGATCAAGAGCACGCTGGAGCGCTACGTGAGCAAGAGCGTCGCCGCCGAGCTGCTGCGCGAGCCCGGCCGGGTCGCGCTGGCGGGCGCGCGGCGCGAGCTCACCGTCCTGTTCGTCGACCTCGGCGGGTTCACGCCGCTCGCCGAGGAGCTCCCACCCGAGGCGGTGGTGGCGCAGCTGAACGAGTACTTCGACGCGGTCTGCGGCGCGGTGCTGGACCAGGACGGCACGGTGAAGGAGTTCCAGGGCGACGGCGTGGTCGCATTCTGGGGCGCGCCGATCGCGCAGCCCGACCACGCCCCACGCGCCGCCCGCGCCGCGCTCGCCGCGGCGGCCAGGCTCGACCGCCTGCGCGAGCGCTGGAGCGCGCGTGGCGCACCGGCGCCTGGCTACCGCATCGGCCTGCACAGCGCCGAGCTCGTCGCCGGTGAGATCGGCTCGGCCGCGCGCGGCGCCTACGGCATCGTCGGCGACGGCATGAACCTGGCGGCGCGGATCGAGGCCGCGAACAAGCTCTATGGCACGCACGTGCTCTCGTCGGGCGCGACCCACGCGCTGCTCGGGCCGGGCTTCCTCTGCCGCGAGATCGACCACGTGCGCGTGGTCGGACGTCGCCAGCCGGTGCGGCTGTTCGAGCTGGTCGCGCTTGCGGGCGAGGCGGATGCGCACACGCAGCGCCGCTGCGCGCTCTACGAGCGCGCGCTCGCCGCCTACCGCGCGCGCGACTTTGCCGCGGCCGCCGTCGTGCTCGCGGAGCTTCCCGAGGACGGCCCGGCGCGGCTGCTCGCTAGCCGCGCGCGCGAGCTCGAGGCGTCGCCGCCGCCGCCGGAGTGGGACGCGATCCTCGCGCTCGACTCCAAGTGAGCGCGAGCGTTCCGGCGGCGAGAAGGGTCAGAGCTGCGGGCTCCGGCACCGCCGCGACGGCGTCGACCTCGGTCGAGAAGGTGTCGCCGGCGGGCTGGTACACGCGCACGTACTCGATCCACGGCAGCCCGAGCGCGGCGAGATCGATGCCGGCGCCGCCGCCCGAGCCTGCGTAGAGCGCCGAGATCTGAGCGATGTCCATGCCGGCGAAGCTCGCAGCCGTGAGCGCGGGGTTCACCGCTTTCGTGTAGCTGGTCGGGATCGTCCCACCCGACGCGAACGGCCCGGGCGTGTTCTGGAAGCCCAGCGTCGGGAACAGCGAGTCGGCGAACACGCCAGGCGCGTCGGTCCAGTGCACGCCGTCCTGGCTCACGGCGATGTGCCCGGGCTCGTCGAAGATCGTGCCGTCGGCGAGGCCGGTGTTGAAGTCGATGCCGAGGAAGGCGTTCCCGAACACCAGCAGGTCGATGCCGTACGGGTGCAACGGGCTGGCCGTGATCGGGTGGTCGAAGCGCAGCGTGAGCGAGCCGCCCGCGCCGATCGAGACCACGTCGCTGGCCTGGTACGGCGCGTTGAACGGCGTGACGTCGCCGTCGTACGGACCCGTGCCGGTGACTCGCCCCGGCGATCCCAGGGCGACGTTCGGGTCGGTGTAGCCCGGCTGCACGTTGCTGCCGGGGGTGTAGCTGATCACCTCGCTGGCGAAGGAAGAGGCGAGGGCGGCCGAGGGAAGGGACAGGGCGCAGACGAGGCTGAGTGCGATCGCTCGCATGATGAACTCCTTGCTCGCTTTCGGAGAGGTGGGTTCCACTCGCGTCCGGCCGGTCTTCTGGCTCCCGGATCGTCCTCGCGCCGAGCCTTCCCAGGATCGCGCTCGTGCGCTCTCCCAGTGGCGTGATTCGGCGTTCGTCCCCGGTCACAGCGACGGGCTCGCGCCGGAGTTGCACCGGCTTCCCGACACCTGACGCGACTCTTGTCGTCGGTTTTCTACCCCGCTCGGCGGCAATGCGTCAAGGCGAAGCATCGTGGTTGACACTCGCGCTCGCGCGGTGATATCGATGCCGCGAGCCCGGATCTTGGGAAGGCCGTGAGAATCGGCCGCGGTCCCGCCACTGTGATGGGGGAGCCGGAGCGAGACAGCCACTGGGGAATTTCCCTGGGAAGGCTCGCTCCCGGCTGCGATCCCTGAGCCAGGAGACCTGCCGGGTTTCGGGACGGGAGTCCCGCTCTCCGCGGAGGGAGTCCGGGATGCGAAACCGCGCGCGCGCCGTGACACTGGGTTGTGTCACACTCTTCTGTGTCGCGTCGCTGCGGCTCCGCGCCGGCGAGCTGCACGAGTCGGCCGACGACCCGTCGGCGTTCGCCACCGTGATCGAGGTGCGCAACTACGACGACCGCTTCGCCACGGTGGAGGAGCTGCTCGAGCAGGTGCCTGGCGTGCAGGTGCGCCGCTTCGGCGGCCTGGGCGCCTACAGCACCGCCTCGATCCGCGGCTCGAAGTCCGAGCAGGTGCTGGTGCTGCTCGACGGCGTGCGCCTGAACGAGGCGGAGCGCGGCGGGGTCGACCTCTCCACGCTGCCGCTGCGCCAGGTCGAGCGCATCGAGGTGCTGCCCGGCGCTGGCGCGCAGCGCTGGGGCAGCGACGCGGTCGGCGGCGTCATCTCGATCACCACGCGCAAGCCGGATTCCAGCGAGCCGTCGGCCGACGCATCGTTCAGCGTGGGCCGCTACGGCACGCTGGGCGGCGACATCGGGCTCTCGGGCGGCGCCGGCGAGAGCGCGCGAGGCCTCGCCAGCTACACGCGGCTGCGCAGCGACAACGACTTCGACTTCTCCGTGCCCACGCCCGACCGCATCCCGAGCGGCGGGCGGCCGGGCACGAGCGACACCATCCCAACGGTGTTCACGCGGCTCAACGCCGGCTTCGTCGAGGACTCGGGTCTGCTCAACGGCTCGCTCGACACCGGCGCACACTCGCGGCTCGACGCCATGCTCGACCTGTACCGGCGCAACGGCGGGGAGCCGGGCTCGATCTGGGACAAGCCCTGGGGCGATGCGAGCGACGAGACGCTGTCCTGCACCACCGCCGATTCCGCGCACGACCGCGGCGTGGCGCGGCTGGGCTGGAGCAGCGACGCGCTCGGTGCGCACGGCGAGGGCGGCGCGTTCGAGCTCGCGGCGTCGCAGCGGCTCGAGAACGGGACGCTCGACGACCCCGGCGGCGCCTGCGGCTTCGTGAACCCGCTCGTCACCGGCGGGCGAGACCACTCGAGCTGGCGCGAGCGCAGCTCCGACCTGGACGGGCGCTGGCGCTGGCCCGGGCTCGAGCTCGGCTTCGCGACGCTGCGCGGCCAGCTCGCCTCGGGCGTCCGCTACGACACCGTCGACTCGTCGGACTCCGACACCGAACGGCGGACCACCGGCCTGGTGTCGCTCCTGCCCGAGCTCTCGTTCTTCGGCGACACGCTGCGCATCCTGCCCGGGCTCGCGGTGGAGGCGGCGTCGACGAGCAGCGGGCTGGTGCGGACCGCGGCGTCGCAGCCGCTGGTCGAGTTCCAGCCGCACGATCCCACCGCCTGGCTGCCCGGGCTCGGCGGCATCGTCGAGCTCGCCCCGGGCCTTCGCTTCAAGGCGAACTGGAAGCGGGTGATGCGCCGGCCGACCTTCACGGAGCTGTTCCACCCCGACTGGGGCGAGATCCGCGGCAACCCGACGCTGCTGCCGGAGCGCGGCTGGAACGCCGACGTGGGGTTCGAGCTGGCGGCGCCGGGCTCGGGGCGCAGTCGGGACCTGCGGCTCACCGCCCGCGCGTTCCAGCGCGAGCTCGACCAGGGCATCGAGTGGCTGCTGAACGTCAACAACGCGTTCATGCCGCTGAACACCGGCCGCGCGCGCGCGCTCGGCGTCGAGGTCGCGGTCGGCGCGCGCCTGTTCGAGCGCCTCGAGCTGAACGCGTCCTACACCTGGACCGACGCGCACTATCTCGGCAGCACCGACACCGGCGCGGCGCTGCAGATCGACGCCGACCGGCGCATGGCGCACGTGCCCGAGCACGCGGCGGCGCTGCAGGCGCAGCTCGCGCTCGGCGCCGCAAAGCTGTGGAGCGACCTGCGCTACGAGAGCGAGATCGTGTTCCAGGTCGGCAGCCTGACGCCGCAGCCGGCCGCGTTCCAGGTCGACGCCGGAATCGCGCTCAAGCCGCACGAGCTCGCGAGCTTCGCGTTCTTCCCGGCCGGACTCACGCTCACGGTGGAGGGCGACAATCTCACCAGCGTCCAGCGCTACGACTCGCTCGGCCTGCCGCTGCCGAAGCGGCCGCTGTGGATCGTGCGCGTGCGGGCGGTCCGGCCGTGAACCTGGGCGGCGTCCTGCTCGCGGTCACGCTCTCGGTGGGAAGCGGCGACACGCTGAACCTGCAGACGTTCGCCCCGCCGACGCTCGAGGCAGACCCGCTGAACGCAGACCACGCGCTCGTCGCGGTGTCGTCGAACGGGCCGGGCGTCTTCGAGGTGCAGGTGAAGTCGGGCTCCGCGCTCGCCTTCGCCGGGATCTCGTACCTGTTGCCGGGCAACCTGAACTGCAGCGAGTCGGCGCCGTTCACCACCCCGACGCTGGGCGGGTTCTCGCTGGAGCAGGGCAGCGGCCGCACCCGCGGCTGGATCAACACCTCGAGCTGCGAGCTCGCCGTGCCGTTCGACTACTCCACCGGGTCGGGCATCACCGTCTCGTACGCCGGCCAGTCGCGCACGGCGGTGCCCACGCGTTTCACGCTCAGCGGCAGCTTCACGCGCTACCAGGCCAGCGGCACCGGCGCTGCGATCTCGTCGTTCAAGACCAACTTCACCTCCGCCGCGCTGCGCGTGGGCAACCGGCTGGTGGTGGCCACCTCGAACCTGCAGACCGCCGGCTCGAGCCCCGTGCTGAATCCGGGCACGGTGCTGTTCTTCGAGCTCGACGATTCCTCGCCGACCACGACGGTCACGCCGGCGACTCCGTTCTTTGCGGTCACGTCGGATCCGGACCCGATCGCACTGACTCCGCTGCCGGGCGGACGCGTGGCAGTCACCAACGCTGGCGTCTACGACGCCTCGTTCCCGCCGCAGGTGACGGGGCAGGGATCGATCGACATCCTCGACGCCGCCAGCGGCCAGCTGGTCGGCTCGATTCCGCTGGGCGCGGGAGACCCGGGCGGCGGCGCGCTGGCGCTCGACCCGACGAGCTCGGTCGCGGTCGGTGGATCGCAGACGCTGCGCCAGCTCTTCGCAGTCGACATGCGCGGCGTCGCCGCGCTGCCCGTGAGCGCCGTCGACCCGCGGCTGCAGCGACCGTCGTGCAACGGCTCGAACGCCGACAGCGCGGGCGGGGTGCCCTGCCTGCGCTCGCGCGTGATCCGCGGCGGCGCGAACCCGATCGTGCTGCCGCCGCCTCCGGGCCAGAGCGGCGCGTTCTCGTACGTGCCGGCGGTGCGCTTCGGCGCGTCTGGCGACTTCGTCACGGCGACCTCCTACAACGACGGCGGGCTCGCGTTCGCGGCCTTCGACCCGAACGACCTCGGCGCGCCGCTGCCGCTGCTGCCCTCGCGCTTCGGGCCGGCGCAGACGCTCGCTGCGACCGGCGCGGCCGGGGTGATCGGCAGCGAGTGCTGCCCGGGGCCGCTGCTGCTGCGCGCGAGCTCGGACGGCGAGCTCCCGGCCACCCGGCCGCTCTTCGCGACCGCGAGCCCGAACGGGCTCTTGGTGCGCGGAACGCTGGCGGGAAGCCTCGGCGTCCCCGCCGGCGACGTGGACGGCGACGGCGTGCCGGACTCGCTGGACGACTGTCCCATCACCGCGAATCCCGCGCAGACCGATTCGGGCGGTGTCGGCACCTCGACACCGGATGGTGTCGGAGACGCCTGCCAGTGCGGCGACGTCTCGAACGACGGCCGGGTCGACGCCTCCGACGTCGCGACGCTGCGCGATTTCCTGGCGCTGCGGATCACGGCGCTGCCCGCGCCGCAGAAGTGCGACGTCGGCCCGGGCGCCGCGAGCGGAGCGTGCGACCTGCTCGACGTCGCGCTGCTGCGCCGCGCGCTCGCAGGCCTCCAGCCCGGGATCGATCCCGTCTGTCCTGCGTATTTGCCTCATTGACTTCGCTCGCCTGCGGCTCGCTGCGCGCGAGACAGGTGATCGCGTGGGCACCCTAGCCACGCTCCGCGCTTGCGGCCTCGCCGTCGCGGTGTCGGTCCGGCGCGAAGACTCCTAGACTCGCGCGGTGACGGCAGGGACGGGCTCGCGCGTGCGCCAGATCGCGGGGGTGGCGGCGATCGAGGCGGCGCTGCGCGCGCGGGAGGACGTGCACCTCGTGC
>Ga0306921_10001115_pt1 | contig 25556 bp, 22 predicted proteins | sample sta12Cox44000080_FD_203760 | JGI IMG/M metagenome (GOLD analysis project Ga0306921, IMG submission 203760) | Lab enrichment of tropical soil microbial communities from Luquillo Experimental Forest, Puerto Rico - statoxic.12C.oxic.44.000.080 (v2)... | ecosystem: Environmental > Terrestrial >...
GGCGCCGCGCTGCCCGCGCCCGACCAGGACCACGTCCCGGCGCCGGTTCCCGACTGAGCCGCGCCTAAGCCGACAGCCGCTTCAGCTCGTCGAAGAAGCCTGGGAACGTCTTGCCGACGCACTCCGGGTTCTGGATCGCGATGCCGTCCACGGCGAGCCCCGCGACCGCGAAGCTCATCGCCATGCGGTGGTCGTCGTAGGTCGCGATCGACGCCGGCGTGATCTGCGCGGGCGGCTCGATCAGCAGGTCGGTCGCGGTGGTCTGCACGCGCGCGCCGAGCTTGCGCAGCTCCGTCTCGAGCGCGCTCATGCGGTCGGTCTCCTTGAGCCGCAGGTTCGGCACATTGCGGATCGAGGTCTTGCCGCGCGCGAACAGCGCCACCACCGCCAGCGTCAGCGCGCTGTCGGGCAGCGCGTTCAGGTCCACGTCGACGCCGTGCAGGTAGCGCGGCCCGCGCACCGCCACCCAGCGCGGCCCGCGCTCGACGGTGCAGCCCATGCGCTCCAGCACCTCGACGAAGCGCACGTCCGGCTGCAGCGACGCCGCGGAGATGCCCTCGACGCGCACGCGGCCGCCGGTCACCGCCGCGGCCGCGAAGAAGTAGGTCGCCGCCGAGGCATCGGGCTCGACCAGGTACGAGCGCTGGCGGTACTGCTGCCCGCCAGGAACGCGGAAGGTCTCGCCGCGCGCGTCGACCGAGATCCCGAACGAGCTCATGATCTCGAGCGTCAGGTCCACGTAGGGCCGCGAGGTGATGTTCGCGGCAGTGATCTCCACCTCGCCCTGCGCCAGCGGCGCGACCATCAGCAGCGCCGACAGGAACTGGCTCGACTTCGACGCCTCGACCGCCACGCGCCCGCCGTTGAGCCGGCCGCCCTGCACCGTCACCGGCGGGCAGCCCGCGACGGTGCGCACCGAGACCCCGAGCGCCGCCAATGCGTCGGCCAGGTCCTGGATCGGCCGCTCGCGCATGCGCGGCACGCCGTCGAGCACCACCCGCCCGGGCACGAGCGCCGCGCAGGCGGTGAGAAAGCGCATGGTCGTGCCCGAGGCGCGGCAGTCGATCGGGTGGAGCGGAATGGCGAAGTTCCCTCCCGTGCCGTGCACGATCGCGTCGGCGCCCGCGCGCTCGACCCGCACGCCCAGCCTCGCGAGGCCATCCGTCATGGCCGCGGTGTCGTCGCTCTCCAGCCAGCCGCAGAGCCGGCTCGGCCCCTCGGCCAGGGCGGCGCAGACGAAGGCGCGGTTCGTCAGGCTCTTCGAGCCCGGCACGCGGACCGTTGCGTCGGGCGCGGAGATCCGCGCGACCGCCAGCTCCCCCATCGCGGGCCGAACCGTAGCACAGCCGCTAACCCGCTGAAATGGAAGGCAAAAGAAGTTCTTGCCTGGGTCCGACGCGCGTTGACCGGGCGTGCACGCCGGGTTAACCTCGCCAGCCGTTTGCGCGCCGCCCCTCTGCCTTTGGTGCGCGCCGGGAGATTGCTCGAATGCCCAAGTACCGCCTTCTGACGCCGGGGCCCGTCGCCGTGCCCGAGCGCGTGCTGCTCGCGATGGCGCGCACGCTGCTCCACCACCGCGCGCCCGCGTTCATCCCCGTGTTCAAGGAAGTGCGCGCGAACCTGAAGAAGGTCTTCCAGACCGAGCAGGACGTGCTGATCCTCGCGTCGACCGGCACCGGCGCGATGGAGGCGGCCGTGATCAACACGCTCTCGCCCGGCGACAAGGCCGTGGTCGTGCGCGGCGGCAAGTTCGGCGAGCGCTGGACCGAGATCTGCCAGGCCAACGGCATCGCCTGCGAGAACGTCGACGTCGAGTGGGGCCGTGCGGTCGAGCCGGCCGCGGTGCGCGCGGCGTTCGCGCGCGCGCCGGAAGCGAAGGCGCTGTTCGTGCAGGCCTCCGAGACCTCCACCGCGGTGTATCACCCGATCCGCGAGCTCGCCGAAGTGACTCACGAGAAGCCGGGGCGGCTGATCGTCGTCGACGGCATCAGCGGCGTCGGCGTGCACGACCTGCCGATGGACGCTTGGGGTCTCGACGTGGTGGTGTCGGGCAGCCAGAAGTCGTGGCTGCTGCCGCCGGGGCTCGCCTTCATCGCGCTGTCGAAGGCCGCGCAGGAGGCGGTGAAGAGCGGGAAGTGCAGCCGCTACTACTTCGACCTGCGCAAGGAGCTGAAGGCGCAGAAGGACGACCAGACCGCCTGGACCGCGCCGGTGTCGCTGGTGGTCGGCCTCCAGGAAGCCCTGCGCATGATCCTCGACGAGGGCCTGCACGAGGTGTTCGCGCGCCACGAGGCGCTCGCGCGCGCGACCCGCGCGGCGATGACCGCGCTCGGGCTCAAGCTCGTCGCGCCCGACTCGCCGTCGTTCGCGTGCACCGCCGTGTACGTGCCCGAGGGCGTCGACGGCAACAAGTTCGTGAAGCACCTGCGCGACGCCTACAACGTCACCTTCATGGGCGGCCAGGGCCACCTCGAGGGAAAGATCTTCCGCGTCGGCCACATGGGCGACGTCGACGGCTTCGACATGATCAGCGCCGTCGCGGCGGTCGAGATGACGCTCGCCGACATGGGCCAGCAGGCGAAGCTCGGCGAGGGCACGCGCGTGGCGATGGAGCTGCTGCGCAAGGCCGGACTGAAGCGGTCCTAGCCATGCCGCGCGTCCTGATCTCCGACAAGCTCTCCGACGAGGGCCTCGCCATTCTCGCGGCAGCGCCGGGTCTCGAGTTCGACCACAAGCCCGGGCTCCCGCCGGACGAGCTGCGGCGCATCCTGCCCGAGTACGACGGGCTGATCATCCGCAGCGGCACCAAGGTGACCGCCGACGTGATCGCGGCTGGCAAGAAGCTGCGCGTGATCGGCCGGGCCGGCATCGGCGTCGACAACGTCGATCTGCCCGCCGCGACCGCGCGCGGGATCATCGTGATGAACACGCCCGAGGGCAACACCATCACCACCGCCGAGCACGCGATCGCGCTCTTGACCGCGCTCGCGCGGCAGATCCCGCAGGCCACCGCGAGCATGCGCGCGGGCAAGTGGGAGAAGACCCGCTTCAACGGCAAGGAGCTGTACGAGCAGACGCTGGGCGTGATCGGGCTGGGCAACATCGGCTCGATCGTCGCCGACCGCGCGCGCGGGCTGCGCATGCGCGTGGTCGCGTTCGACCCGCTGGTCTCCGACGAGCGCGCGCAGCGGCTCGGCGTCGACCTGGTCTCGCTCGACGAGCTGTTCCGCCAGTCCGACGTGATCACCGTGCACGTGCCGCTCACCGAGGGTACGCGCGGGCTGCTCGGCCGCGAGGCGTTCGCCAAGATGAAGAAGGGCGTGCTGATCGTGAACGCGGCGCGCGGCGGGATCGTCGACGAGGCGGCGCTGGTCGAGGCGATCGAGGCGAAGAAGGTCGCCGGCGCTGCGCTCGACGTGTTCGCCGAGGAGCCGCCGCCCAAGGACCACCCGCTCCTGCAGCGCGAAGAGGTGATCTTCACGCCGCACCTCGGCGCGGCGACCGAGAAGGCGCAGCTCAACGTCGCGATCGCCGTGGCCGAGCAGGTGCGCGACTACCTGGTCACCGGGATCGTGCGCAACGCCGTGAACCTGCCGTCGGTGTCCGCGGAAGAGATCGACGTGCTGCGGCCGTTCCTGGTGCTGGGCGAGAAGCTCGGGCTGTTCCAGGGCCAAGTCGCGCGCGGCGGCATCGCCGAGATCGACGTCGAGTACGCCGGCGAGATCGCCGAGCACAACGTCGCGGCGATCACCGTGGCGGTGCTGCGCGGCATCCTCGCGCCCTGGGTCGGCGACGAGGTGAACTTCGTGAACGCGCCGGTGGTCGCGCAGAAGCACGGCGTGCGCGTGATCGAGACCAAGTCCGCCGCGCCGGAGGACTACGTCTCGCTGCTCACCGTGCGCGTGCGCTCGCGCGGCGGCCAGCAGCACCTGGTCGCCGGCACCATCTTCGGCCGCACCCAGCCGCGCATCGTGCGCGTGGACGACTTCCGCTTCGAGGCCATCCCCGAGGGTCCCACCTTCCTGATCCGCAACCAGGACCGACCGGGCGTGGTCGGGCGCATGGGCACGCTGCTCGGCGGGGCCGGCATCAACATCAAGCGCATGCAGCTCGGCCTGCACCTCGCGACCGGCGAGGCTCTGCAGCTGCTCTCGGTCGAGCCGATGCCGTCGCAGCCGCTGCTCGAGGCGGTGCGCAAGCTCGAGAACGTCGAGACGGCGCTCCTGCTCGACCTCGGCGCGATGGTGACCTGAGCCCATGCCGAACGTGGTCGTGGTCGGCGCCCAGTGGGGCGACGAGGGCAAGGGCAAGGTCGTCGATCAGCTCGCCTGCCGTGCCGATCTGGTGGTGCGTTTCCAGGGCGGCCCGAACGCGGGCCACACCATCGTGGTCGACGGCGAGACCACGATCCTGCACCTGATCCCGTCGGGCATCCTGCAGCCCTCGACCCTGAACTTGATCGGGCCGGGCGTGGTGCTCGATCCCGACGTGCTGCTCGCCGAGATCGCGGGCCTGGTCGAGCGCGGCATCCCCGTCGGGCGCGAGCGGCTGCGCATCTCCGACCGCGCGCACGTGATCCTGCCGGTGCACTCGGCGCTCGACCGCGCACGCGAGGAGTCGCGCCACCAGCCCACCATCGGCACCACCGGCCGCGGCATCGGTCCCGCGTACGAGAGCCGGGTCGCGCGCACGGGGATCCGCGTGTCCGACCTGCTCGAGCCCGACGCCCTGCGCGAGCGGCTCGAGCTGGCGCTGTACGAGCGCAACTTCCTGCTCGAGCACCTGTACCACTGGCCGCGCATCGACGCCGACGAGCTGTTCGAGAAGGCCGTGGTCTGGGGCGAGAAGCTCGCGCCCTACGTCGACGACGTCGGCGTGGAGATCGACCGCGCCATGCGCGCCGGCCGCCCGGTGCTGCTGGAGGGCGCGCAGGCGACGCTGCTCGACGTCGACCACGGCACCTATCCGTTCGTCACCTCGTCGTCGACGATCGCCGGGGGCGCCTGCACCGGCGCCGGGCTCGGGCCGACGCACATCGATGCGGTGATCGGCGTCAGCAAGGCCTACGCCACGCGCGTGGGCGGCGGGCCGTTCCCCACCGAGGACGACGGCGACGCCGGCGAGCACATGGGCCGGGTCGGCAACGAGTTCGGCGCGACCACCGGGCGCAAGCGCCGCTGCGGCTGGCTCGACCTCGTGGTCATGCGCTACGCGGTGCGCGTGAACGGCATCACCGGCATGGCGATCGGCAAACTCGATATTTTGACCGGTCTTCCCGAAGTGAAGGTGTGCGTCGCGTACCGGCTCGACGGCAAGGAAGTGCGCGAGATGCCCGCCAGCATCCGTGCGCTCGAGCGCTGCGAGCCGATCTACAAGACGTTCTCGGGCTGGAGCGAGCCGCTGGCGCAGGCGCGCTCGCTCGACGACCTGCCGGCGGCGGCGCGGGACTACATCCGCTGGGTCGAGCAGGCGCTGGGCGTACCGGTCGACCTGCTCGGGGTGGGGCCGGGGCGCGACGCCACGATCGAGCGCGCGAACCCGTTCGACCCGCCGCGGCCGCGGTGACCCGCCGCGCGCGACAGACGCGGACACGCGCGATCGCTCTGGTCCTCGTGTGCACGGCCTGGGCCGCGCGCGCCCGCGCCGAGGAGGCGCCCTGCGTGGTGCAGTGCCGGGAGCTCGCCAGCAAGGGCCAGCTGAAGGCGGGCGTGAACGAGCAGGGCTGCCAGATCACGGTCTGCCAGGAAGACGGCCGGGCGCGCTACAAGGAGACCAACTACAAGGCCGCGCTCGCCTCGCTCGCGGTGGTGCAGGACCGGCTGGAGACGAGCCCCTCGTTCCTGCTCCAGCGCGGGCTCGTCTACTACGGCATGGGCCGCTTCAACGACGCGCTGAAGGACTTCGACGCCATCCTCGCCGCAGTGCCCGACAGCTTCCAGGGCGGCGCCGAGCGCGCGCACACGCTGATGCGCCTGTCTCGGGTCGCGGAGGCGCGCGAGGAGTTCCAGAAGCTGATGGACTCGCCGGCCGCCCAGAGCGAGTTCCGCGGCCTGCGCACGAAATCCTACCTGCAGGGCAACATCGGCGTGATCGATGTGATCCAGAAAGACATTCCCAAGGGCAAGAAGGAGCTCGAGCAGGCACTCGCCGACGACGGCCGCAACACGCTCGCCTCGAGCTACATCTACCGCATCGTGCCGCAGGTGGAGAAGAAGACGATCGACGGCGACGGCATCCTGCTCCTGCAGGGCGCATCCGAGGACGTGGGCTTGAACAACCGCGACGCCGCGCGCGAGGCGATCGAGCGGCTGGTGCAGAAGTACCCGAAGTTCCCGGAGACCTACTTCCTTGCTGGCGAGCTCTACCGCAACACCGGTCACTACGAAGAGTGCGAGCGCCTGTTCAAGGTCGGCGAGAACGCGATCCCCGACGAAGTCGACATCCATGCGGAGCGCATGCGCTGCACGCTGCTCCGGGTCGGCCCGACCAGCCCCGAGGCGCACGACACGATCAGCGACCTGAAGCAGCTCGCCTTCGACCACCCCGACGAGCCGCTGCCCAAGGCGATCCTGCGCTCGCTCGACATCTACTAGGCGAGCATGGTTCGCCAGAAACGGCGCGGCTCGCCCAGCTTGAAGTTGCCGCCGGCCTTGTGCTGCACGGAGCGATTGTCCCAGACCAGCACGTCGTGCGCGCGCCAGTCGTGCTGGCAGCCGGGCGCGCTCGCCTCCGCATGGTCCTGCAGCCACTGCAAGAGCGCCCGCCCCTCGGCCACGGGCATGCCCTCCACATGCTTCGCGCGATCCAGGTCGAGATAGAGCGCGCGCGTGTCCGCGAGGGGGTGCGCGCACACGAGCGGGTGGGAGACCTCGACCAGCGCGTCGTTCGGCCCGCGCGCGCTCCGCCGCGGCGGGAAGGCGTCCTCGTTGTTGTGCGCGTAGCGCACCCGCAGCGGCTCGATCGCGCGGCGGGTCGCGTCGTCCAGCCCTGCGAGCGCGGCGCGCATGTCGAGGAAGCAGGTGGGACCGCCGCCGCTCGGCGGCAGCGCGCGCGCGTGCAGCACCGTGCCGCTCGCGGGCGCCTCGGTGTAGGTGTCGTCGACGTGGAAGGTCTCGAACAGGCCGGGGCGCCGATCGTCGAGCCCGCCCAACGCGACCGGGCCCCGCTTCGCGCGCAGCTCGTCGGTCATGACGAAGCCCGAGTCGATGATCTGCCGCCGCTCCGCGTAGCGCAGCGTGCCGCCGTCCACGGTGCGGCCGACCGGGTCCTTGACCGGGCCGAACAGCTCCGCGACGGACCAGAGCTCCGCGTCCTCGAGCGGGCGCTCCATCGAGAGGCAGACCACGGCTGCCCGCGAGAGGAGCGCGCGCAGCGATCCCGGCGCGCCCTCGCCGGGCCGCACCCCGTGCACGCGCACGACCTCAAATTTCATAGCCGACCTCCACCTGCTGGGTCCGCCCGCGCCGCGGGCAGACGCGGCAGACGTCGTCGCCGATGCGCTCGTAGGCGTGGCGGATCGCGAGCATGGTGCTGGTGAGCCGCACCGGCTGCTCCAGGAAGAGCCGGTCGCCCAGCCGCGCGCTCATGCCGGTGCGTTCCAGCTTGTCGGCGAACTCCGCGCGCACGCCGCAGAGCAGCACCTCCACGCCGCGCGCGCGGACGCGGTTCATGAACTCCTCGAGCAGCGTGAGCCCCACCGCGTCGGGATTGCGCGCGCGCTTCAGCCGCAGCACCAACACGCGCGTGTCGCGTCCGATCCGCTCCTCGATCGCGGCGAAGTGCGCCTCGAGAGCCGCGGTGGCGCCGAAGAACATCTCGCCCTCGAGCCCGAACACGAGGATGCGCGAGCAGGGGACGTCCTCGGGCAGGCGCTCGTGCAGGCTCTCGCCTCCGGTGAGCGTGAACTCGCTGAGCAGCATCTGGCCCGCGCGCGGCACCGTCAGCATGAACGACATGAACACGCCGATCAGCACGCAGAACTCGATCGAGATTCCGACCGCCGCGAGCGCGGTCGCGGACACGATCGCCGCGTCGAAGCGCGTGGTGCGCAGGTGGTAGAAGAGCGCGCGCCAGTCGACCATGTTCCAGGCGGTGAGCATCAGGATGCCGGCGAGCGCCGCGCGCGGGATGAAGCGCGCGAACGGCGCGAACACCACCATCGTCACCGCCACCCCCACCGCCGAGATCACGCCCGACCACTGCGTGACCGCGCCGGCCTGCTGGTTGATCGCCGAGCGGGTGAGCGAGCCGGAGCCCGGCATGCACTGGAAGAAGCTGCCGACCACGTTCGCCAGCCCCTCGGAGAGACACTGCTGGTTCATGTCGAGCTTCTGCCGCGTGGTGGCGGCGAGCGCCTTCGACATCGAGATCGCCTCGAGCAGCCCCAGCACCGCGATCGCGAGCGCGCCGGTGGCGAACTCGCGCAGCTGGCCGGGCTCGAGCGCGGGCACGCCGAACGAGGGCAGGTGGCCCGGGATCTCGCCGATCACCGCCACGCCGCGTTTGTCGAGCCCGAGCCAGGCCGTGAGCGCGCCCATCGCGATCACCACCGCCAGGAGCTCCGGCGCGAGCCGCAGGCCGAGCCGGCGCTTCAGCGCGCGCAAGGCGAGGACGGAAGCGATCGTGCCCAGCCCCACCGCAGCCGTCTCGGGCTGGACTCCGCCGCCTTCGGTGAGCGAGCGGAACACCCGCACCAGGAAGTGCGCATGCGCGTCGCCCACCGCCCGGAGCCCGATCAGGTTCTTCAGCTGGTCGAGTGCGAGCAGCGCGCTCGCCCCGGCCGTGAAGCCCACGATCACCGAGTGCGAGATGTAGCGCTCGAGATCGCCGAGCCGGAACAGCGTGATGCCGAGCTGGATCGCCCCCACCATCAGCGCCAGCAGGATCGCCGCCTGCACCCGCGCCTCGGGCTCGGTCAGGTTCGCGAGCACCGACAGGACGGCGATCGAGATCGCGTTGGTCGGCCCGTTCACCAGCTGCCGCGAGGCGTTGAACAGCGCCCCGACCGCGGTCATCACGATCGCGGTGTAGAGCCCGTAGACCGGCGGCAGCCCCGCCACCAGCGCGTAGGCCATCGCCTGCGGCACTGCGACCGCAGCGACGGTGACCCCCGCCACGAAGTCGGCGCGCGCGCTCTCCCAGCCGTAGCGGCGCAGCGACTCCAGCGCGGGGACGAGCCGCAAGGGCCGGGGCACGGATGAGGCGATCTGGGCCAAGCGGGGCACTCTATCTCAGCGGCGGCTGACTCGCGCGGGGTGATTGGATTGTCGCCGGCGCTGCCTCCATGCTAGAAGGGCGCGCAGGGAGTCCGGGGGCCCTCGCATGGCCCGAGGGCTCGAGATGGTCCAGGAAGAGACCCGGTTCATTGGCCGCAGCGACGAGCTCGCCGCTGTGTCGTCGCTCCTCTCGGTCGGCGTCGCGGCGGATCGCCCGCTGGCGCTGATCAGTGGAGCCGCGGGAATCGGCAAGACGCGGCTGATGGACGAGCTCGCGCGCCGCACCGATCGGTCAGTCACTCGACTGCTCGTCGGTCGCGGTCGCGAAGAGGTCCGCTTCCCGTACGGTCCGATCGCGGAGGCGTTGCGGGACCACGCCGAGCTCTTGCTGGAGCGCTGCAGCGCTCCGACCGCGGCCATCCTGCGCGGGCTGTTCGGCTCACGGCCGACGCGCAGCGACTCGCGCGAGAGCGCGCGCCAGAGACTCTTCGTCGCAGTCTCGGATGCGCTCCATGCAATGTCGCGCGACCGGCCGACGCTGCTCATGCTCGACGACCTCCACTGGTTCGATCCCGACTCGCTCGACCTCTTCGAGCACCTCGCATTTTCGGTCACTCATCCAGGCCGAGAAGCTCCACTCAGCCTCGTCGCGACGCTGCGCGAGCCAGAGGCCGAGTCGCGGCTCGCGCGGCTGGTGGCACGGCTCTCGCGAGAGGTGCGCTGCATCCGTGTCCAGCTCGAGGGTCTCGACGCCGGGGAGACTGGCGAGCTGGTGCGCGGGCTGGGCGGGGCGCCTGCCGCGCAGAAGCTCGTGACTCGGCTCCGGCGCGAGACCGGCGGGAACCCGCTGTTCGTGAAGGAGATCGTGCGCGACCTGATCCGCGCGCATCAGCTCGAGCAGCGCCGCGGCTACCTCACCGCGACCGAGGCCGGCCGGGAGTGGCAGTTGCCAGCGGACGTCACAGCCGCCGTCCAGAGGCGGGTCTCCCGCCTGCCTCGCGCCTGTCGAGACGCTCTCGCGACTGCCGCACTGATCGGACAGGAGTTCACGCTGGCCTCGCTGGCGCTGCTGCTCGACTGCGACGAGGAGTCCGCGATCGCGTGGCTCGAAGAAGCATCGAAAGCTCTCTTGATCGAGGACCACGCGCACGCGTATCGCTTCGCACATCCGCTCGTCCGCTTCGTGTGCGAGCGCCAGGTGGCTCCGGCACGCCGGGCGCGGATGCACGTCGAGCTCGCGCGCCGGCTCGCGCGAGAGCCCGACCCGCGGGGCGAACACGTGTTCGCGATCGCCCATCACTGGCTCCAGGCGGCCGCGGCCGGTGACTCGCGCGCGCGCTTGGACGCGACCCGGCGAGCCGCCGAGCGCGCGCTCGAGCTGCTGGCGTGGGCCGAGAGCGCGCGCTTCTTCGAGGCCGCCGCCGCCGCCGCGAAGGAGTGCGCAGAGGACGCCGGAGAGCGCGCCCGACTCCACTACCTGGCCGGTTACTACTTCCACCGGAACTGGGACGCGGGTCCAGCGCTCCAGCACTACGACCGCGCCGTGGAGCTCTATCGCGACCGGGCGGACGTCCGGGGCAGCGTGAATGCGCTGAAAGAGCGGCTGAGAGCATCGGTGACCATCGCCGGCCCGGAGCTCGACGCGAGCGCGGCTGCACGAGAGCTGGAGGGCGAGCTCTCGGAGCTCGGCGAAGCGGACCCCAGCCTGCGGGCACGCGCACTCGACGCGCTGGCGACCTACTACTGGTCGATGCGCGGTGGCGGCCCACGCGCCGGCGAGCTGGCGCAGGAGGCCATGGCGATCGCGAGACGGCAGGCGGATCCCGGTCTCGCTTCGGAGATCGCCAGCATCGCGGCGCTTATCCACCTCGGCGAGCTCGACGTGGGAGGCGCCCTGGCGGTCTGGCAGAGCGGAGCAGCGGACGCGCAGCGCGCGGGCGATGCCCACCGCGCCGCGCAGGCGCTCTTTCGCGTGCCGATGGCCGAGCTCCAGCTCGGCCGCCTCGAGCGCGCGCGCGCCGCAGCGCAGGTCGCGCACCAGCGGGATCGCGAGCTGGGCAATCCCGAGGTGGCGCTGACACAGGCGGCAGAGTGCAGCGAAGCATGTCTGCGCGGCGAGCTCGCCGTCGTCGAGAGCACGGCGGCGGCCGCGCTGCAGCGCGTGCGCCAGTCGGGGTATCTGTGGCCGCGCGCCGTGGTGCTGTCCGCGTTGGCCTGCGCGCGTTCCCTGCGCGGCGAGTTTCCGCTCGCCCGCGACGCGATCGCACTCCTGGTCGAGAAGGAGTGGGGCCAGGGCGAAGTCACCCGACAGCAGCGAGCGAGCCAGATCCTGGGCGCACTCGCCGCGAGCCTCGAGCGCGGCTCGGCGGTTCGCCGCGCGGCCCTGCCCGAGCGACCGGTCCTGCTTCCGCGAAGCGCCCGCTACGACGTGGCGCTGCTCCCCCTCTTCTGTGCGCAGGTGGACTGCGCGTTCCTCGCGGCTCGCCCGGAGCTGGCGCGCGGAATGCGCGAGCCGCTCGCGCTCGCCCGCGAGTGCGGCTCCGTGTTCACCCTGGGCTGGAGCTTCTCGGTGCTGCGCTGCCTCGGTCTCGCGGACGCGCTCGCCGGCAACCGCCAGACCGGGAGCGAGTCCCTTCGGGAAGCGCGCACGCAGGCCTTGCAGGCGGGTGCCGGCGCCGAGGCAGCGCGCAGCGCGCTCGACCTGGCGCGGCTCCTGGCGGCCGAGGATCCCGGCTCTGCGCGGACCCTCGCGCGCGAGGCGTTCGAAGAGATTCGCGGGCTCGGACTGCGCGGCCTCGGCCGAGCGGCGGCAGAGCTCGCGGCCGAACTGAAGCTGCGCGTGCCCGAACTCGACCAGGAAGTCGCGCCCATGCCGCTCGGCGAGAGATCGGTCCTCGCGGCGGTCGCGCTCGGCCGAAGCGACGAGGAGATCGCGCAAGAGCTCACCATGCGCTCCGACACCGTGGCGAGTCAGCGCAGCAGCGTGCTGGAGCGGATCGGCGCGCACAGCAGCGCCGAGGCCACGGCCTGGGCCGTCGAGCGCGATCTCGGGGGGGCCGCGCAGCAGGTGCGCGCTGCGCTGGACGCCTTCGTCGGCGGCGCGGCGGATCGCGGCGAGCTCGTGATCGCAGTGACCGACCTAAGGGGCTCCACCCGGATGATGGAGAAGGTGGGCGACCGCGCGGCTCGCGATCTCCTGCGCACGCACAACCGCCGCGTCCGAGCCTGCGTCCGCGAGCACGGCGGCCTCGAGATCCAGCACACCGGCGATGGCTTCATCCTGGCGTTTCGCAGCGCTGCAACCGCGCTCGCCTGTCTCTGCGCCCTGCGCCGGGAGCTCGCCCGGTACAACGCCGGCGCGCGCGCCAACGCCCGTCTGCAGGTCAGGATCGGCGCGCACGCGGGCCACGTGCTTCCCGACGAGGGCCGCCTGGTCGGGCTGGCGATGAACACCGCGGCGCGCATCTGCAGCGCCGCGGCTGTGGGGGAAGTCCTGGTCTCGGCGAGTGTCCGCCGCCTCACCGGGACACGAAACGCACGTTTCGGAGCGCGCAAGAGAGTGAGCCTCAAGGGGCGCCGCAGCCGTCTTGCACTCTATCCCGTCTTGGAGTCACCCATTCGCGCCTCTTCGGAGTAGGCTGTCCGAAGAGGAGAGAGACTCATGCCGTACGGGATGCCGAGCATCATGATGCAGGGGCCTGTCCTTGAGGCACTGGGCAAGATGCTCAACAAGAACTTCGGGAACACCGCCAGATACAAGAACTATCTGAAGAGCATCAAGAGCGACCTCAACCGGGCCGGAAGCCGAGTGCCCGATCTCATGGTCCAACGGGGAGTCATCGCGCCGAACAGCGCGAGCGATCAACACCTGCGTACCCATTGGTTTCCGGATCCAAACCTGGCGCTTCCCACCACCGCGTGGTGGCCCGGTCTCCAGCCGCTCGAACCGATCGTCAAGGCCGGGTACGTCTATGCGATCGACGAGAACTTGCACCTCTTCAGCCAGCACAAGAAACCGCTGCGCTTCGATTCGTACTGGGTATGCATCGAAGACTGGGACGACACGGACCCCGAGTACTTCCAAGTTGCCCACACCGTTACCGACAGCCAGATCACCATCATCATCTTCACGCCGCCCGAGCCGAAGCCCAGCGTCCCTCCGCCATCCATGCGTGTGGCCGAGCGCGTGTTCTTCACCAAACGGCAGGGTCCCGAAAGACCGGGCCTCGAGCAGGTCGACTTGACCACCTCGGGAGCCGAAACCATCGGGCTCTACCAGGTCCACCGGCTCTACAACCTCGCCAATGCGAGCCCCGCGGCGGAGCGAAGAGGGCGGGCTCGCCGCTAGCGCGGGTTCCTCGACCCCAGTGTCGTTTCGGACGGCGTACGCTCGTCGGTTCGACAGGAGGTCGAAGATGGAGTTCGTGCTCTTGTTCGTGGATCGGAAGGACCAGCCCCCGCGGGCGCCCCTGTACGAGGAGATGCGCAAGTTCGCAGGCGAGCTGCGCGAGGCCGGGGTGATGCGGCTCTCGGCGGGTCCGCTCCTCTCCGAGGCCGAGGCCGCGCGCGTGAAGGTTCGCGAAGGGCGGGCCTTCGTGACGGACGGGCCGTTCGCGGAGTCGCGCGAGGTGATCGCCGGCTTCTTCGGGGTCGACGTCGCCGACCGCGCTGCGGCGGTCGAGCTCGCCGGGCGCTGTCCGTTCGCGCGCGTGGGCACGGTCGAGGTGCGCGGCGGCCGTCTCATGCGCGGCGGACCCGAGACCGGCGCGCCCCAGTTCCTGCTGTTCTACCAGCTCGAGCGCGGCGCGCCGCTTCCCGACGAGGCGCGCATCCGCCAGGGCATGGCCGAGATGCAGGCGTTCGCCGACGACCTCGAGCGCAAGGGCAGCTACCTCGGCGGCGGCGCGCTGCCGCCGCAGGCGCCGGCCGCGCGGGTGACGAGTCACGCGGGCAGGACCGCGGTGACCGACGGCCCCTTCGCCGAGTCGAAGGAGGTGATCGCGGGCTTCGCCCTGATCCAGGCCGGGAGCCGGGACGAGGCGATCGCGATCGCGAAGACGGTGCCGCACGCGGCGTGGGGCGGGATCGAGGTGCGCGAGGTCGCTCAGCTGCGCCGCTGAACCCGCAGCGTGCGGATCTCGCAGGGGCGGAGCGACACGCGCGCGCGCGGGCCGTCGAGCTCGATCCGCGCCTTCGGGTCGGGCCGCTCCGCGAGGTCGACGGCCTGCCAGCTCCATTCGCCGGGCGGGTTCCAGGCCAGGTCGACGCGCCGCGGCCGGCCAGCCGCTTCGTACAGCCGCACGATCGCGCTGCCGTCGGCGCGCGGCTCGATCGCCGAGACCACCACGTCCGGGTCGTCGAGCTCGAGCAGCCGCGCGCCGTCCTTGAGCGTCGCTTCGCCGCTGCCCGCCCCGGCGACGGCGAGCGGCGGATACGCAAAGCGGTGTTGCTGCGCGACGGTGTCGGCGTCGGCGGCGCCGTGGAAGCGGATTGAGAGCTCCGCGCGGTGAGCGCCCGGGACCTGTGCGCCCGGCGTCTCGAACGGCGGGCCGGCGTGGCCACGGCGCAGCGCGAGGTCGCCGCGCGACAGGAAGCCCACCGCGCGCAGCAGCGTCACCGCGAGCGAGGTCGAGCCGTCGGGCTCGGGCACGGCCTCGACCTCGGCGTTGCCGCGGTTCGCCACGGAGAGCGCGTGCGCCCCGTCGTCGATCACCGCGAAGCTGCGCTGCGGGCAGGCGCCGATCGGGAGCTCGGACGGCCGCTCCGGGCCGAACGCGTCGGGGCGGGGCGCGATCGGACGCTCCACCAGCTCGAATGCGGACTCCACGAGGAAGCGCTTCGCCGCGAACGGCGCCCGCGCGAACAGGCGCAGGCGGTGGTCGCGCGCGCCGTTCTCGAGCCCGAGCTCGAGGTCGATCCGGTCGAGCCCGGCCGAGAGCCGGATCCGCAGCGAGACGGGCAGGGTGACGCTCTTCGCCGCCCGTGCCGTGCGGTCCGTAGAGAGCGACGCGGGCACGCGGTAGCTGGCGTCGACCGCGAGCGCGACGGACGCACTGCCCCGCTCGACCCGGATGCGCACGCGCTGCGCCCGCTCCACCGGAGCCGCGCCGGGCACCGGGTCGAAGTTGTACTCGTCGCCGCGGTCGCCTTCCGAGACGATGCGCAGCGCGTCCTCGATCACCACGCCGTCGCCGCGCCGCTCGATCCGCACCCGGCCGTCGCGGTTCACGCCGATGCGCCAGTGCTCGCTCTCGATCCAGGCACCGCCGAACGCGTCGCGCCCGCTGGCGATCGTGCTCGCGAGCCCGCGCGCGGGTCCGCCGAACACGCGATAGCTGCGCAGCCCGTGTCCCGGCAGCCGGTCGACGAAGCGCAGCCGCACGCGCGGCGGCCGCCACGCCTCGATCTCGACCGTCTCCAGCTGCGGATCCGCGAGCTCGCGCGCCAGCCGCGCGCGCGTGGCCTCGAGGTCGAGGTCGCCGCGCGGCGCCGCCCCGAGCCGCGCGCGCACGCGCAGCCGCTCGCCCGCGCGCGACGACTCGACCTCGTTCACGTGGTAGCCGAGGAACTCGCGGCCGATCCCCGGCAGGATCGACTGCGCGAGCCCGCGCGGGAAGCTCGCGCCCCAGGCGCTGCCCGCGGCGACGACTTCGGCGTCGGCGGGAATGCGCTCGCCCGCCGCGTTGCGCACGTGGGCGATGACCCGGCCCCGCTCTCGATCGGCGGGCACGCCGGGCACGTCCAGCTCGAGCTCCGCGTCCACCAGCGCCACGCCGCCCGCGTTCGGGTTCCACACCGCGAATGGATCTCCCGCGCCCGTGTCGACGCCCGGTGTCGGTGCGATCTTCGCCACCCACTGGCGCGCCACGCGCTCGAGCGCCTCGCCCGCGATCTCGGCCACGCGGTCGAAGCGCGTCTCCATCTGCGCGTGCACCGCGTCGACCGAGCAGCCGCAGATCGAGTCGTGGGGATGGTTCTCGAGCGCCACCCGCCAGGCGAACTCGATCGTGCCGGGATCCGCCGTGCCGCCCAGCGCCGCGATCCAGGCGGAGAGCGGCTCGAGCGAGCGCACCAGCAGCCGGTCGTTCGCGAAGTCGCGCTGCTTCTGCGGCATGCGCGCCGAAGCGCAGCCGGGAAGCAGCGGCGCGCGCAGCCCGGAGCGCAGCTCGCCGCGGTGCGTCGGCAGGTCCGCGCGCACCTCGCGCCGCACGCGCTCCACGTAGCCGAGCAGCGTCCCGATCTCGGCGGTGACTCCCTCGAGCTTCCCGAGTGCGTCCGCGAGCGCGCGCGGCAGCGCGGGCTCGGGCAGCTGGTGGTCGCTGCCGTTCATCACCAGGAGCGTCGGGATCTTCGCGAACGGCGCCAGCCGCTCGATCTCGCGCGCGAGGCGCTGCGCCAGCAGCTCGCCGCTCCCGGGCAAAAGCTGCCCGTTGAAGTAGCCGTTCGGCAGATAGCCCGTCAGCAACGAGGTCCCGTCGGGCGCCTGCCAGCGGAACACCGTCTCGGCCACGTCCGCGCCGACTCCGCGCCACAGCACCGCAGCGTCGAAGCCGAAGCCCGCGAAGATCTGCGGCAGCTGGCCCACGTGGCCGAACTGGTCGGGCACGTAGCCGAGCCGCGTCGCGCCGCCGAACGCGTCGCCGCGCGCGAGCCCGAGCCGCAGGTTGCGGATCAGCGCCTCGCCCGAGACCAGCCACTCGTCGGGCAGCACCGTCCACGGGCCGACCGCGAGCCGCCCCGCGCGCACGAGCCGCTCGATCCGCTCGCGCGCGTGCGGCCGGACCGCGAGATAGTCGTCGAGCACGATCGTCTGCCCGTCCAGACTGAAGCACCGGAACCCGGGATCGCGCTCCAGCAGCTCGAGCAGCCCGTCGAGCAAGCCCACCAGCCGCGCGCGGAACTGCTCGTGCGTGCGGTACCACTCGCGGTCCCAGTGAGTGTGCGGAACGACGACCAGGTGCGGCATGGCTCGGTCCTAGAGCGGCTGGTTCAGGATGGTGTCGGCCTTCGCGCTGGCGAGCGCCGCGGCGATCGCCGTGTCCCAGCGCTGCTGGCCGGTGCGGTTGCGGCTGTGGTCGGTCTCCTTGTCGTAGAGCGCGTCGAGCGCCTGCGCGCGGCTGTCGTGGGTCTGCTGGGCGGTGGCGAGCTGCTGCCCCAGCTCGGGGACCGAGTCCGCCTCGAGTGACTCGACCTCGCGCGCGAGCGCGCGGCAGATCAGCACCAGCAGGTCGTAGTGGCCCTGCTCGTGCTTCAACAGCTCCGCGGTCTTGTTCGCGCTGCGCACGATCATGGTGTTCTGCCGGTTCACGTTCACGGTGAAGGTGAACGAGGGCATGCGGAACTTCCCCGCCGGAGTGCGCTCGGGGTGCAGGTTCGGCACCGGCGAGATCTCGGGATTGATCTGCGCGTCTTCGTCCGTATCTGGAATCGATCCGACCGGCCGGAACAGCGTCCAGCTGAGCGGCGCCATCGCCTGGACCCGGACTGCCATCGCTGCGCTCCCCTGCGATTCGCTGCCGTAGTCTACTCTGGCGCGAGTCGAGGAGGCGCCATGATCCGGGGCAGCTGCTTCTGCGGCGGAATTGCGTTCGAGATCGACCGGGTGTCGCTGCTGCGGCACTGCCATTGCTCCACCTGCCGCAAGGAGACCGGCTCGGCGTTCGGCACGCTGGCGGTGGTGCGGCCGCAGCACTTCCATTGGAAGCGCGGCGAGGAGCTGGTGCGCTTCTACGACTATCCGCCGGACGGCCGGCGCGCGTCCTGCCGGGTGTGCGGCAGCAAGGCGCCGCTCCCGCTGTTGAACGGGACCATCATGGCGGTGCCCGCCGGCCTGCTCGATGACGATCCGGGCGTGCGCCCCGTGCTGCACCAGTTCGCCGGCTCGAAGGCGCCGTGGTGGGAGATCGCCGACGACCTGCCGCGCTACGAGAAGTGGGTGCCGGGCTACGAGCCGGCGTGGTCGAAGACCGCAACTGACTGACTCGCAGAGAGTCGCTACGTCTCCAAGCGAGCGCTGGATGCGCTGCATCCGGGGCGGAGACTTGCGCGTAGTCTGGCCAAACGCAGTCAGACGGGCGCCTCGCACGCCCACTCGAAGGAGAAGACATGAAGAAGCTGATCGCTCTCACCACCGCCGCTCTCGTGCTGTGCACGACCGCGGCGCGCGCCGCCGAGATCGTCGCGAGCGGCCATTCCTCGGTGCTGATCGGGCGCGACGACGACAACACCAGCGACCCCGAGATCCAGCCGCCGGGAACCGCGGCCAACCAGAGCCTGAACAACACCGACGTGCTGATCGGCCGCGGCGGCGACGACGTATTGATCGGCATGCTCGGCAGCGACGTGCTGATCGGCGGCGCCGGGAACGACATCCTGATCGGCGGCATCGAGCGCGGCTCGCAGCCCAACAGCGACGTGCAGCTCGGCGGCTCCGGCGACGACGTGGCGCTGTGGCAGGGCGGCGACGGCAGCGACCTGTTCGACGGCGGGCCGGGCCGCGACGCGCTGGTGTTCGGTACGATCGACCGCGATCCGACCACCAACGTGCCGATCCTCTCGCCGACCCGCGGGCGCCACCACAAGACCGGCATCCCCACCGCCGACGTCACCGACCAGGGCGGCTTCTGCTCGGTGGAAGCGGTCCAGGATCCCGAAGCCCGCGGCTTCCAGTTCCTGGTGCGCTTCTTCTCGAAGGCTACCGGAAATCTGCTCGTCACCGTGCGCACGCGCGACGTCGAGCAGGTGTTCTGCACGGCGCAGGACTCGGCGGCGATCGCGTTCGCCGATCTCACCGCCGCCAAGCCGGACTTCGTGCAGGTCGACCTGCAGCAGGTGCAGGAGCTGAACGAGGACGTGGCGCGCATGATCCGCTGAGCTCTCCCCGTGCGCGCCCATTCGGGCCGCGTCTCCATCGGAGGCGCGGCCCGTTTCCGTTTCCCGTCACTCCGCGAGCACGCGCCCGAGCCGCGAGAGGGCGCGCCGCGACAGGCTCTTCACGGTGCCCAGCGGCGCCTGCAGGTCGCTCGCGATCTCGCGCTGGGTGAGGCCGTCGAAGTAGGCGAGCTCGAGCACGCGCCGCTGCACGCCGGGGAGCCGCTCGAGCTGCGCGCGCACGCGCTCGACCGTGCGCAAGCTCGCGACGTGCTCGAACGGCGTCCGCGGCGCCGGCGCCCGGGGCGTGGCATCGTGCCAGGCGCGCAGCAGCCGCGCAGAGCGGCTGCGCCGGCGCAGCCGATCGACGGCGCGCGAGCGCGTCATCGCCATCAAGAAGGCGCCCACGCTGCCGCGTGCCGGGTCGTAGCCGGTCGGGCCGCAGAGCGACACGAAGATCTCCTGGGTCAGGTCCTCTGCCTCCTCGCGCGAGCCCAGGGCCGCGAGCCCGAGCCCGCGGACCAGCTTCGCGTAGCGCTCGTACAGCGGTCCGAGAGCGGCGGGGGTCTCGGCCGCCGCCGCGAGCAGCGCTTCGTCGCTGGGAGGTTCCGTCGTCATGGGCGCGGAGGATTACGGACTGTCCGGTCCGGAACAGTGAAGGACGCCACACTGGAATTTCGGACTGGTTGGTCTATTCTGCGCCCATGGCCCGACCCAAGGAGTTCGCCGAGGGCGACGCGCTCGAGCGCGCGCTCGATCTGTTCTGGCAGCACGGCTACCAGGGGATCGGGCTGAGCGAGCTGCTGCGCGGCATGGGCATCGCGCGCCAGAGCCTGTACGACACCTTCGGCAGCAAGCGCGGGCTGTTCATCCGCGCGATCCAGCACTACCGCGACACGCGCCTCGCCAGCGCGCTCGCGCTGCTCGAACGCGAGCGCTCGCCGACCCGGAACGTGAAGGACGTGGTGCGCTTCTTCGAACGCCTGGCGCTCGACAAACGCGCGCGCGGCTGCCTGGTCGCGAACTCGCTGGTCGAGCTCGGCAGCGGCGACGCGGAGCTGCACGCGCTCCTGCGCGACACGCTCGGCCTGCTCGAGGCGGGTCTCGAGCGGGCGCTGCGCCGCGCCCAGCGCGCGGGCGAGCTGTCGCGGCGGCGTTCGCCGCGGGCGCTTGCCCGCGCGCTGACGAACGCGCTGGTCGGCATGGCCGTCACCGGCAAGCTCGCGCCGGGCAGGGCCGCCGTCGAGGACGTCTACGCCGGAACCCTGGCGATGCTGGGCTGAGCTAGAGCCCGAGCTCCGAGAGACCCGGGTGGTCGTCCGGTCGGCGGCCGAGCGGCCAGTGGTACTTGCGCTCCCCCTCGGCGATCGGGCGGTCGTTGATGCTCGCGATGCGCAGCCGCATCAAGCCCTCGGCGTCGAACTCCCAGTTCTCGTTGCCGTAGCTGCGGAACCAGTGGCCCCCGTCGTCGTGCCACTCGTAGGCGAAGCGCACGGCGATGCGGTTCTCTCCGAACGCCCACAGCTCCTTGATCAGCCGGTAGTCGAGCTCGCGGTCCCACTTTCGGCGCAGGAACGCCTCGATCGCGGCGCGGCCGGCGAAGAGCTCGACGCGGTTGCGCCAGCGACTCTCCACGGTGTAGGCCTGCGCCACGCGCTCCGGGTCGCGCGAGTTCCAGGCGTCCTCGGCCAGGCGCACCTTCAGCGTGGCGGTCTCGAGCGAGAACGGGGGCAGGGGCGGGCGGCTCATCGGCGGCTCCCGCCCGGTAGAATAGCCGCTCGACCCGGAGGGCTCTCGATGAAGGCCACGGCGCGACTCCGCCAGCTGCTCGCGGGACCGGAGCTCGTGATCGCGCCAGGCGCGTACGACGCGCTCGGCGCGCGGCTGGTCGAGCAGGCCGGCTTTCCGGCGGTCTACATGACCGGTGCGGGCACGTCGCTCGCGCGCGGCTTCCCCGACTTCGGGCTGCTCGGCATGAGCGAGATGGTCGAGAACGCGGCGGCGATCGCGCGCACGGTCGCGATCCCGCTCGTCTCCGATGCCGACACCGGCTACGGCAACGAGCTGAACGTGACGCGCACCGTGCGCGAGTTCGAGGCGCGCGGCGTGGCCGCGATCCACATCGAGGACCAGGTCGCGCCCAAGCGCTGCGGACACCTCGACGGCAAGGAGATCGTGCCCGCGGCGGAGTTCGTGGCGAAGATCCGCGCCGCCGTCGCGGCACGCCGCGATCCCGAGTTCGTGGTCATCGCGCGCACCGACGCGCGCGCCGTGGCGGGCTTCGACGAGGCGGTCGCGCGCGCGAACGCGGCGCTCGGTGCCGGCGCGGACGTGGCCTTCGTCGAGGCGGTCGAGACCGCCGAAGAGCTCGCGGCGGTCCCGAAGCGCGTGCGCGGAGCCTGTCTGCTCAACGTCGTGACCGGCGGCAAGACGCCGGCCGTGACTCTCGCCGAGGCGCAAGCGCTCGGCTACCGCATCGCGATCCTGCCGGGGCTTCTGCTCGGCGCCGCGATGTCGGCCTGCGACCGCGCCCTGCGCGCGCTCCGCGAGACCGGTGTGCCCCCGGTCGCGGCGCCCGGCGCGAGCGTGGCCGACACCTTCCGCCGCTTCGGCTCAGACGAGTGGAGCGCGCTGCGCCGCCGCTTCGCCGCGCCCGAAGACGCCACGTAGATGGCGCGCACGCTGTTCGCGAAGATCTGGGAGCCGCACGTGGTGCGCGACCTCGGCGACGGCTGGGCGCTGCTGCACGTCGACCGCCAGCTCCTGCACGACCTGTCGGGGCCGCCCGCGCTGGGCGAGCTCCACCGGCGCAAGCTCGCGGTGCGCAACCCCGAGCTCACCTTCGCCGTGCCCGACCACGCGATCTCGAGCGCTCCGGGCCGCAACGCGGAGCCGGGCCAGCTCGGCGGGCGGCTGCGCGGCGCGCTCCAGAGCCGTGCCGCCGCGGCGGGGATCCGCTTCTTCGACCTGGGCCAGCGCGGCCAGGGCATCGTGCACGTGATGGGGCCGGAGCTCGGCCTCGTGCTGCCGGGGCTCACGCTGATCTGCGGCGACAGCCACACCTGCACCAACGGCGCGCTCGGCGCGCTCGCGTTCGGCGTGGGCAACTCCGAGAGCGCGCACGCGCTCGCCACCCAGACGCTGCGCCAACGCCGGCCGAAGGAGATGCGCGTGCGCTTCGAAGGCGCGCTCGCGCCCGGCGTCTCCGCCAAGGACCTGGTGCTGCACGCGATCGCCGCGCTCGGCGCCGCCGCTGGCTCGGGTCACGCGATCGAGTGGGCGGGATCGGCGATCCGCGCACTGTCGATCGAGGGACGGCTCACGATCTGCAACCTCTCCGTCGAGATCGGCGCGAAGGCGGGGCTGGTCGCGCCCGACGAGACCACGTTCGACTACCTGCGCGGCCGCCTGTTCGCGCCGCAGGGTGACGACTTCGAGCGCGCGGTCGTGCACTGGCGCGAGCTCGCGAGCGATTCCGACGCGCGCTTCCACCGCGACGAGGCGATCGACGCGACCCGCGTCGCGCCGATGGTCACCTGGGGCACGAGCCCCGAGCACGCGATCCCGATCGACGCGGCGATCCCCGCGCCCGCGAGCCAGCGCGACCCTGCAACGCGCCGCGCCGCCGAAGCCGCGCTCGAATACATGGGCCTCGAGCCGGGCCGGCGCATCGCGGGCACGAAGATCGACTGGGTATTCATCGGCTCGTGCACGAACTCGCGACTCTCCGACCTGCGCGAGGCCGCGGCGCTGGTGCGCGGGCGGCGAGTCGCGGCAGGAGTCACCGCCTGGGTCGTCCCGGGCTCCGAAGAGGTGAAGCGCGCGGGCGAGCGCGAGGGCCTCGACGAGATCTTCCGCGCGGCGGGCTTCGAGTGGCGCGAGCCCGGCTGCAGCCTGTGCGTGGCCGCCAACGGCGAGCGCGTGCCGCCGGGCGCGCGCGCCGTCTCCACCTCGAACCGCAACTTCGTCGGGCGCCAGGGCCCCGGCGCGCGCACGCACCTCGCCAGTCCGGCGATGGCCGCCGCGGCCGCGCTCGCCGGCGAGCTCTGCGACGTGCGGGGGCTCTAGCCGTGTTGCCGTTCACGCGAGTCACCGGCGCCGCAGCCCCGCTCCTGCTGCCGAACGTCGACACCGACGTGATCATCCGCATGGACCGCCTGACTGGCGGAGGCGACCTCGCGCGCTGCGCGCTCGAGCCGCTGCGCTTCCTGCCCGACGGCTCGCCGAACCCGCGCTGCGTCCTGAACGAGCCGCGCTTCGCCGGCGCGCCGATCCTGCTCGCGGGCGTGAACTTCGGCTGCGGCTCCTCGCGCGAGCCCGCGGTGACGGCGCTGCTCGCGCTCGGCATCCGCTGCGTGATCGCGCCCAGCTTCGGCGACATCTTCCAGGCCAACTGCTACCGCAACGGCATGCTGCCGATCGAGCTGCCGCAGTCGCGGGTCGAGGCGCTCGCCGCGGAGTCGCGCGACGGCGAGTTCCAGGTCGACCTCGCCGCCCAGCGCGTCACCACACCGTCCGGTGTCGCCGTCCCGTTCGCGATCGATGCGCTGCAGCGCGAGGCGCTGCTCGAGGGACTCGACGAGATCGGACTCACGCTGAAGCACGCCGACGAGATCGCCGCCTGGCAGGAGCGCGACCGCGAAGCGCGGCCGTGGGTGTGGCGGATCCCGAAGCCCGAGCTGTGAGTCGCGCGCTCAGTCCACCGACAGCGCGAGGATCTTCGACAGCTCGCAGAGCGAGCGGCCGCTCTCGTCGCGCCAGACGTTGAACGCCTCCTGGATCCGGCGCTGCGTGGCCTGCGAGGTGGCGCTCGCGCCCTCGACCACGCCCTCGAGGCGCAGCGCGCTCAGCACCGAGTCGGTCATCATCGGCGTGTCCTTGCCGAGGTGGCGCAGCACGAACTGGCCGGTGAACCCGCCCAGCCGCGCGCCGCGTTTCTTGAGCAGGTCCCACAGCCCCACGATGTCCGACTCCGGCCAGTCGGCGAAGAAGCGCGCGGCGCTGCCGTGCTCGTCGGCGAGCTCGCGCAGGAACACGGCGTTCGCGCGCGTCGCCGCAATCTTCTGCGGGTTGCGCACGATGCGCTCGTCCTGCTTCAGGGCCGCGAGCTTGTTCTCCGAGTAGCGCGCGACCTTCGCGGGATCGAAGCCGTCGAACGCCGCCGCGAAGCCCGGCCACTTCGCTTCGATCACCTTCCAAACGAAGCCAGCCTGGAACACCCCGCGCGTCATCTCCTCGAGCCAGCGCGCGTCGGGTACGCGCAGCAGCGCTGCGCGCGACTTCGCCTTGGGCAGCTCGGCCTCCAGCGCCGCCGCGCCGCCCGCGCGCTTCGCGGCGCGCGCCTCGATGGTCTTCCAGCGGTTCATCCGTGGCATCGTACCACTGCGAAATCGCGGGAGGTCCGACATTGGTGCGCGCTGGGACTCTTGCACTCGTCTTGCTTTCAGCCGCGAGCGCCGCTCGCGCCGGGCAGGCGCCCGGGCTGTGGGCGGTCTACGACTCCGCTCTGAAGCACGCGAGGTACGTCGACCTGACCCACGCGATCGCGCCGGACATTCCGGTCTGGTCGGGCTTCGGCGCGTCGAGCTTCGCGCCCGCCGAGAACCCGGCGACCAAACAGCCCTACACCTACGCGAAGGACGGCTTCGAGGCGACTCACTACGATCTCGCCACCGACCAGCTTGGCACCCAGCTCGACCCGCCCGCACACTGGGCGCCCGAGTATCCGGCGATCGACGAGCTGCCGGCGACCTACGCGGTGCGGCCGCTGGTGGTGATCTCGATCGCCGAGCAGGTGGCGCGCGACCCCGGCTACGCGCTGAAGGTCGCCGACGTCGCGGCCTTCGAGCGCAAGCACGGTCGCATCCCCGCGGGTTCGGTCGTGTTCGTGCGCTCCGACTGGTCGAAGGCGTGGCCTGATCGCGCGCTCGCCAAGCAGAGCCGCTTCCCGGGCGTGTCGCTCGCGGCGCTGCAATTCCTGCACGTAGAGCGCGGCATCCTCTTCCACGGCCACGAGCCGCTCGACACCGACACCACGCCGAACCTCGAGGGCGAGTCCTGGCTGATGCACCACGGCTACGCGCAGGCGGAGGGGGTCGCGAACCTCGACCAGGTGCCCCCCACCGGCTGCCTCGTCGCGATCGGCTACGCGAAGCTCGCCGGCGGCACCGGTGGCTACGCGCGCTACGTCGCGATCTGCCCCGCGGCAACACAGCACGGCGTGACCATCGGCCCGGCCGACGCGCCGCTCCCGAAGGCGGCGCCGCTCCACTGGGACGCCGCGCGCGGCATGCGCGTGCGCTGAGCGAGGCGCCTCACGCGGCGTCGGATCGCTCTTCGTCGACCGGGTCGACGCAGTAGACCCGGTGCACCTCGTCGAAGCCCTTCAGCTGCACGCGATCCGGGGGACCGAAGCGCACTCCAGGCTCGGCACCGAGCTGTTCGCGTACCCGTTCGGAGACGAGGATCTGG
>Ga0306921_10001116_pt1 | contig 25539 bp, 20 predicted proteins | sample sta12Cox44000080_FD_203760 | JGI IMG/M metagenome (GOLD analysis project Ga0306921, IMG submission 203760) | Lab enrichment of tropical soil microbial communities from Luquillo Experimental Forest, Puerto Rico - statoxic.12C.oxic.44.000.080 (v2)... | ecosystem: Environmental > Terrestrial >...
CTTTTACTTCCGGGCTTCCAGCGGATTGGTCACCCGCTCCGCCGCCGGATATCACTACAGGGGCAACTGGGCAAGTTCCCCTGGCAGGACTTTCACCTGCTAGAACACCAACTAGCTTCGCTGCACCGCTCCGTGCCGGGCGAGAAGCTTTGCCGTGCTTTTCTCCGATGCCGCTGCTGGCTCCGGTGATTACCACCACGTTGTCTGCAATATTCGACGTTCCCATTGTCTGTTTCTCCATCTAATCCTCTCCTCGACGTGTGCGATGTGAGACCGAGCGATCCGATTTTGGCAACAGCTAGCGCTTATGCAGATATCAATCGTTTAGCGGACGTCTTGCGCACTCGATTTTCCCATCACGCAGACGAGCATCGAGACAGGCCTGCGGGTGAACCGCCGGTCCGTCAATCACACGGCCGTCTCGTATCGAAAATCGTGAAAAATGATACGGACACACAATGGTATCCCCTTCCAGTTTGCCTTCTGAGAGTGGACCGCCGAAGTGGGAGCACGTCTCAGCCAGCGCGAACAGACGATCTCCGCGACGAACAATCATAATCGGCGTGCCCTGATAGCTCGCTCGGGTCGGTTTGTTGTCTGTTAATTCAGCTTCGGGCAAGACGGCGACAAACTTTTCTGGTAGTACCTGGCCATTCGTCCGATCCACGCCCACTCGGTGCTCATACACCATTTCGCCGCCAAGGTGTGCAGCATAGGACATAACCGCATAGCCGAGAGCGCTGACAATGCGGCCGATCCCACGCGATTTCTGTTTTCGCAGAAGCAGCGAAGTGACAAAGAATGCGGCGCCACTCAAATTAGGAAGCCCATGTACAAATCCGACGCGCCGGGCTGGAGGGTCAACATCGGACCAATCCGTCATCCCGGTTGCAGCCGCTCCTGCTGCGCCCACCAGCCCTATTGCAATTGACGCATCAGCCGCTCGCGCCAATTCACGGCGTCCAAGCACCAGGTCGAGGGCATCAAACACCATCGCGACAGTCCAGGCCCCGATTGGCAGGTCCGTGAGCACGACGTGAAAAGGCTGCCCCAACCACGTGCCATTCAGGAAGTTCCTGATGCCTTGTGCGCTGGCCGTCCTCCGCCGTACAGGGCTTTGTCGAGCAGTTTCTGTAATTTCTCGTCTACTGCCTGGTTTGCCGGCTCGGGACATGAGTCGTTCGAATCCGGCCTCGGACCAACACCGCTGTTTGAATCTTTCATCTGCTCCTCCGCACCATATGTCAGTTCTCATCCTGGTAACTAGCACTATCCGGCCAATCGCCTGGAAAGTGGGGGTTCGTGGATCACGGTGAACGACTCACCGTGAATTCGGGATGATTGAAACCTTTTTATGTCCGTCTAGAAACCCGTTGGACGCAGTGGACGAGCATTTTAGCGACAAAGGAATCACCCATCTCTGTATTAAACATCGCGTCATGCAGGTGGTAGTCTGGCCAGTTCAGCTCAAGGTATCTCTTGACGCACGCGGCGCGATCTCTGTAAATCGTGTCAACGTCCATTTTTGCCTTTTCTTGGGGTGTTCCAGCAGTGATCCAGTCTGCGGATCTTAGACGTGCGAGAAGCATAGAGGAACGCCCGAAACACATCCTTGCGAGTGCGAAGAAAATATTGTGAGCCCCGGCCAACGATTACGCATGGGCCGCTAGAAAGTGCGTGATTGAACGCCAGCTCGGAAACGGTGGCGATCCGGCGCGCATCAAGCAGGATCATCTTTCCATTCCCGCTGCTCGACCACTTGCGGCGTACTGTTGGTCAGCCACGCGACTTCCTGAGTTAGTTCGTGGCCCTACAGCTTCCAACCCAGAAGTTCGGCCGACTTTGCAGCAATCTCCGGACCGCCACAGCCAGATTCACCACTTCATGGTGGCTCCTGCGATGCAGGTGGCGCCACGTTGTCTGACGATTGATTGCCTTCGTTTCGCTGCCACAGCGACTGCGCATTCGGTCAGCTTCACGTGCGCTCGATGCGAGCGAGCTTTTACGGCCGTGACAGAAAATTCCGAGAGCCTGCGCGGTTTCTTTGTCGATCCAGCCCTGCGGAGGCTACCCGTTACGCGCTTGGTGGAACTCGAACCAGGCCGAATCGTGTACATTCGCAATATGCTGAGCTACTCGCGCGGTCCTGACGAGGAGTTGTGGGAGTTGACGATCGGGCAGGTGCTCGATCGTGCGGTCGAACGCTGGGGCGACAGCCCAGCCCTGGTTTCCTGCCATCAAGCGAAACGGTACACCTGGCGCGAACTGCGCGATGCGGCAGACGCGGTGGCCTGCGGGCTTGTTTCACTCGGCATACGGCGCGGAGACAGGGTGGGACTGTGGTCCACCAACTGTGCCGAGTGGGTGCTGGTGCACCTGGGATGTGCGCGCGCGGGGGCCGTGCTGGTCAATGTGAATCCGGCATACCGCACGCGCGAATTGGCGTTCACCTTACAGAAGTCGCGGATGAAGGTTCTGTTTCTGTGGCAGCGTGACGATCGAGCGCAGTATGCGCAGATTTTGAATGAAGTACGGTCGGGGCAGAGGCTGTGCCTAGAGCACACGATCTATTTCGGCACGCTTCGTTGGGACGAGGTATTGACCGCTACTGCCAAGGTCGACGAACCGGTGCAGCCTGAGGATGTGGCGAACATTCAGTACACGTCGGGAACGACCGGACTGCCGAAGGGTGTGATGCTGACGCATCGCAACCAGGTGAACAACGGCAAGTTGCTGGCGGGCGGTATGCGATACACGGAGCGTGACCGGATTTGCGTGCCGGTGCCGATGTATCACTGCTTCGGGTGCGTGATCGGCACAATGTCGGCGCTGGCCAGCGGAGCGGCGATTATCCTGCCGAACTGGACATTCGATCCACGAGCTACGCTGGCGGCGGTGCAGGCGGAGCGAGCGACATCGCTTTACGGCGTGCCCGCAATGTTCATCGCGGAGATGGAATTGCCGGATTTCGGCTCGTACACCTTGTCGACCTTGCGAACAGGCATGATGGCCGGAGCCTCGTGTCCGGTCGAGGTGATGAAGCGGGTAATCGGCGAGATGCACTGTCCTGAGCTCGTAATCGGCTACGGACAGACCGAAAGCACGCCGGTGGTAACGATGTCATCGCCGGATGACCCCGTGGGGCTGCGGGTTTCGACGGTCGGCAAGGCTCTCCCATGCACGGAGATGAAGATCGTGTCGGTGCTGGACGGCGCCACTTTGCCAGCCGGGGAACACGGCGAGGTTTGCGCCCGCGGTTACATGGTGATGAAGGGATACGATGATGAACCGGAAGCGACGGCGCGCGCGATCGATGACGAAGGATGGCTGCACACAGGAGACCTCGGACTAATGCGGGAGGATGGATACATCCACCTCACCGGTCGTGCGATGGACATGATCATTCGCGGCGGGGAAAATGTGTATCCGCGAGAGGTGGAGGAGTTCCTGTATACGAACCCCAAGGTGGCGGAGGTGCAGGTGGTGGGAATCCCGGATGAGCGACTGGGAGAGGTGACCGTGGCTTGGATCCGATTGAAGGGGGGCGAGAGTTCGACCGAGAAAGAGATTCAGGAGTATTGCAAGGACAAGATTGCATACTTCAAGGTTCCGCAGCACGTGCGATTCGTGGAACAGTTTCCCATGACGGTGACGGGGAAGATCCAGAAGTTTAGGATCCGGGAGATTGAGACCAAGGAGCGGGGTTTGGAGTATCTGGCGAAGTGGGAAACGGCGTAGATTAAAAAGGGCCGCCGCTGCGAGAGCGCGTCGCGTAATCACAACCAATGTTTGAGGAGAAATGGCGAAACGGCGAGAGGGAAGGTCATGCTCTTCGCGAGGAGGTTGTAGTCCAGGCGAGCCCAAAACAGCTTTCCGCGGGCAGCTTGAACCTCTCAGACCAGGACAAAACTGACCTCTCTGAGTTCTTCAAGTCGCTGCATTCAACCGAAAATGGACAAGGACAACGAGTAGTCTGTGATATCGGGCTCGCTAAAGTCAGCAATGACCTCTGCCTGGTCTTTGGGGAATTAGGGCTATTTGCGGCCCCGGCTTGCTCTAACTTCTCGACGGCGCCTCGCTGGTCAGTGCTGCTGACAATGCGCGACTCACCATTCTTGCCTCCTATTTCGAAGCTCTAGGCGCTGGAATGGCCTTCACCGCGATGTTCCATATGTCTTCAGCGTAGTCAGTGATGGAGCGATCGGACGAGAATTTACCCATGCAAGCGACATTCAAAATCGCCATACGCGACCATCTCTCCTGGTCGCGATACGCCCGAGCCACATCATCCTGGCAGTCGATATACGACTGATAGTCCGCGAACAGCAAGTAAGGATCGTGATGCAGCAGGGAATCAAGCAATGGTCGGAAGAGTTCCCGATCACCCCGGGAGTACCGCCCTGAGGCGACCTCGTCAATGACTTCACGAAGCACCGCGTTCGACTGGTAGATGTCGTACGGGTGATAACCGGCGCTCCACGTGGCGCGAACCTGATCGGCTGTCAGTCCAAAGAGGAAGAAGTTCTCGGCGCCGACAGCCTCCCTGATCTCTACGTTGGCGCCATCCAGCGTGCCGATGGTGAGGGCTCCGTTCATGGCGAACTTCATGTTGCCTGTGCCAGAGGCCTCTTTCCCAGCGGTAGAAATCTGCTCGCTGAGATCGGCGGCGGGATAGACCCGTTGACCAAAGCTCACACTGTAGTCAGGAAGAAAGACCACCTTCAGTCGTTGTTTCACATCCGGGTCGTTATTTACTACCTCGCCGACTGCGTTGATGAATTTGATAATCAGCTTCGCCATGAAGTATCCAGGCGCAGCTTTTCCGCCGAAGAGGAAGGTCCGCGGGACGACCTCCAGATTGGGACTGTTCTTCAGTCGATGGTAAAGCGTAAGAATGTGAAGCACGTCGAGGTGCTGCCGTTTGTATTCGTGGATCCGCTTCACCAGCGCGTCGAACATGGAACTCGGGTCGACGACCACACCTGTCTCAGCTTGAATGTAGTTCGCCAGCCGCACCTTCACGCTGCATTTCCCTTTCCGCCATTCGGCGCGGAAGGCAGGATCATCCGCGAATGCTTCGAGCCGGTGCAGTTCGTCAAGCTTTCTGATCCAGCCGTCGCCGATCTTGCTGGTCATCAAGGCCGATTGTTCGGGATCGCTGATTGCCAGCCAGCGACGCGGCGTAACTCCATTCGTCACGTTCACGAACTTATCCGGCCACATCTCGTAGAAATCGTGCAGAAGTTCCTGCTTCACCAACTGGGTGTGGAGTTCGGCCACACCGTTGACCCGGTGGCTTCCGACACAGGCCAGATGAGCCATGCGTACATACTTCTGGTCATGTTCGTCAATGATCGACATGCGCGTCACCCTGCCCTCGTCGCCAGGAAAGCGCTCGCGGACCTCCTTCAGAAAGCGCGCGTTGATTTCGTAGATGATCTCCAGATGCCTTGGCAAAAGCGAACGAAACAGCGACAGCGGCCAGCGTTCGAGCGCCTCCGGAAGCAAGGTGTGATTGGTATAGTTACAGGTATGAGTCGTGATGTGCCACGCTTGGTCCCAACTCATACCATGCTCGTCGAGCAGCAATCGCATCAGTTCAGCGACGCCGATCGACGGATGGGTATCGTTGAGCTGAATCGCCCATTCCTCATGAAAGGTTTCCAAGGGGAAGCCAAATTGTCTCTGGAACCGGATCATGTCCTGCAAGGAACAGGAGGTAAAGAAATACTGCTGCTGTAAACGCAGCTCCTTACCCTGAATTTCCTCGTCATTCGGATACAGAACCTTGCAGATGTTCTCGGCGAATACCTTTTCCACCACCGCGCCCTGATAATCGCCGCTGTTGAAGCGCTCGAAGTAGAACGATTCCGCAGCTTCAGACTTCCACAGTCGCAGGTCATTCACCACGCCCGAGCGATAGCCCACAATGGGCGTGTCATACGGGATTCCTTCGACTATGGATCGCGGAACCCAACGCACGCGGTACTTACCCTCCGAGTCGGTCCACGACTCGGTATGCCCTCCAAAACCGACATACACCGCAGCCTGTGGCCGACGAATCTCCCAGGGATTGCCATACCGCAGCCAATAGTCCGTCAGCTCGACTTGCCAGCCATCGCGAATCTGCTGGTGAAACATTCCGAATTCGTAACGAATTCCATAGCCGATCGCCGGGACTCCCAAGGTGGCCAGCGAATCGAGGTAGCACGCCGCCAATCGGCCAAGGCCTCCGTTTCCCAGTCCCGGTTCGCTCTCCTGTTCGATGATGCGGTCGAAGTCGAGGCCGAGTTCTTTGGTAGCCTCGCGGAAAGGACCCTGCAGCCCGAGATTCAGGATGTTGTTGGCCAGATACCGGCCCATCAGGAATTCGGCGGACAAATAGCAGACCACGCGCAGCTCTTTGCGTGAGTAGCTTTCGAGCGTGCTAATCCACTGGGCCAGCACCCGGTCGCGAACGGTGTAGGCGATTGCCGTGAAGTAGTCGATCTCTGTCGCCGTTTCAGGAGGCTTCGCCGCAATGTAGTAGAGGTTGTCGCGAATCGCCTGTTTGAGCACAGCGACACTGGTCCCGGTGCGGTCGTCGTCCACGACCACGCTTGATCTCTCGGTCGTTTCTCCAAACATTATCTTCCCTCCGTCATATGGCTGAATCTTCTGACATATTCCACTGCGGCTACGCTGAGTCGTCTCGCGCTGTCGCTCAGGATAGTCGGTGTACATGAATAGCAGATGAATCGTACTGCAAGCCCGGAACGGTCAACAAGGCTACAGCAACAAAAACGGACACCGTTGGCGAGATCGCTCACATGACCATATTTCCCAGCCGTGCAACATTGAGGTGCCTGTCGCGGCAAGAGGCACACCAGCCCAGTAGTCGCTCAGCCGCTGCAGACGAATGGCGCAAACAACTGCACATTTTGCAAATTAGTCTTGGGCAACCCCGGTTACGGCCGAGACACGGGTCGGGTCTTCGCCGACTTCTCGCCGACGCGCAGGAATTCAAGACGGTGGTTGGCGCCGGGGTTACGTGTGGATGGACCGGCCGCCAACATGGCGATAACACCAGGTATCCGATGTTCGCGGAGCCAGGCTTGGGCGAAGTCACGCCAGTTCTCCGGGTCTTTGCCCAGTTGGACGGGGTGCACACCGTAGGAAAAGACCAGGCCCTGGCAGACTGCGTGATCACGACTAAGGGCCACAATCCATACGGCGGGATTAAAGCGCGAGATCATGCGGGCGGTAGTGCCTGTCCGGGTGGACACAAACACGGCTGCAAACGGCACAGTTTCGAGCGCGTGTTGCACCATCGAGGCCATTCCTTCGGCCGCCGCCACGGAATCCTTTGGGCTGGACATCGCCTTGAATTGCTTCCGCCGAGTGGGCGGCCGGTTCGCCTCAGTAAACGCCGCAATCCTGGCCAGCATGGCCACCGCTTCCTCGGGATACTTGCCTATCGCCGACTCCCCCGAAAGCATGACGCAATCGGTGCCGTCGAGAATGGCGTTGGCCACGTCGGTCGCCTCCGCGCGGGTGGGCAGCCGAGTGCTGGTCATGGATTCGAGCATCTGCGTGGCGATGATGACCGGCTTCCCCACGAGGCTGGCTTTCGCGATGAGTTGCTTCTGCAAGGTGGCCATTTCCTCGATCGGCACCTCGACTCCCAGGTCACCGCGCGCCACCATGATGCCATCCGTCGCCCTCAGGATTTCGTCAAAGTGTTTCACCGCACCCGAACGCTCAATCTTGGCGATGAGGAAGGGCTGTTTGCCGATCGCCTTGGCGGCATCGCGTACGGCTTCGATGTCTGCGGCAGTTTCCACGAACGACTGGCTCAGCGCATCGACGCCATGCTTCAGGGCAAATTCCAGGCAGGCGCGGTCGTGGTCGGTGAAGGCACTCACGCCGAGATTGATACCCGGCAGGTTGAGACCCTTCCTGGAACGCAACTCGCCGCCGACCGCGACCTTGCAGAGCACGTCTTTGCCATGGACGCGCACCACCTCCAGCTGGATCAACCCGTCGTTCAGGAAGAGCCGGTCGTGAGGCTTCACAACCTTGGGCAGCCGCGCAAAGCTGGTTGAGACAAGCTGCCCATTGCCGTCGATCTCCCTGCTGGTCAACGTGAAGCTGTCGCCGGCGTGCAGTTCAATGGGTTCCGGCTCGATCTTACCGACGCGCATCTTGGGGCCTGGAAGATCAGCCATGATGGCGACGCGCCGGCCCGTGGCCTTGGCCGCGGCGCGAATACGCGAGATGCGCTCGGCATGCCCGGTGAAGTCGCCGTGCGAGAAGTTGAGCCGCGCGACGTTCAGCCCGGCGCGAATAAGGCGCTCCAGCATCTTGGGCGATTCCGAAGCCGGTCCGATGGTAGCGACGATTTTCGTTTTGTGGTTAGGGAGTGCCATAAAAGTGGTTCAAGCGTGACTGATCACTTCAGGCAAAGCACAAGACCCAACAAGCCGGCCACCAGACCGTAAGCCAGGAGGGGGATGCTGGTTCGCTTCAAGATATATCCATCTTGGTTAACCAGGCCGATGATGCATCCTACCGCAATAATGTTGTTAATGGAAACCATGCTTCCCATGGCGCCGCCAACGGATTGCAGCGCGACAATCGAGGTCCGGTCGAGCCCGAGAGTTCGGGCGATCGAGTCCTGAATGCCGCCGAAGGTCAGGTTGGAGATAGTGGCAGAGCCTGCGAAAAAGCCCCCCAACGCTCCCAACCACGGAGCGAAGAACGGCCAGGCTCTGCCCACGCTGCCGGCAAAGGCCCTCCCGATAATCGCGGTTTTCGCTCTGTCTCCGCCGACCATCATCAGGTGGACCATGATCAATGCTCCAACCAGAGTGATGGCGGCATTTTTCAAGCGGTGCGTCGTGTTGGCCACGATTTCGGCCATCATTGGACGATTGATTTTCAAGATCGGCAGGGAGAGCAGCACGACCGCCACAAACGGAATCAGGGCGGGCACGAAAAGGGCGTTGTAGCTCCAGTTGCTGCTTGTGCCGAAGATGGAATCCAATTTCAAAACCAGGGCGACGCTTGCACTGAACTGCCCGAGGGAACCCAAATCGAGGGTCCACGCGGGAGACTCTGCATTGAGCCAGGCGCGGAACGGCAGAACACGCAGCCGGGTGACCACCAAGATCGCGATCAGCAAGAGGTACGGGGTGAAAGCCTGGAGAACTTGCTGGCGGTCCGGCGGCGTGAAGGTTGGGTCCTGTCGGGGGGCGTCGGTAGCGAGCCCCAGTTGACGCCGTGCCATGAACGTGGAGAGGCCCAGACCCAGGGCACCACCGACCAGCGCTGGAAACTCGTAGTTGAATCGAGCCAGCAAGATGTAGGGAACCACACAGCTCAAAATGCTGAGATAGATGTAACCCAGGTTCGAGCGAATCTGACCCCATCCCACCACGAAGCGCAGCGCCATTACCGGCACGAACAACGCGGCGACACCCTGCACCAACGCGGCTCTCCAGCTTACCGACAGCATTTCGGATGGGCTCAGAGCCAGCGGGCCGAAGCCAAACCACATGGGCGTGCCCACAGCGCCGAAGGAGACGGGCACGGAATTCATGATCAATGTCAGGATGGCCACCCGTAGCGGTTCAAAGCCCAGACCGACCAGAAGGGGTGCGGCGATGGCGGCAGGCGTTCCGAAGCCGCTGGAGCCCTCAATCATGAAGGCAAAGGCCCAGCCGACGATCATCAACTGAGCGACGGGATTGGGGCTCATACTGTTGAGCCATTGGCTGACGATGTGCTCAGCTCCCGAACGCCGCATGGTTTGGGAAAGCAGGATAGCGCCCCAGATAATTGAAATCGGGGTTAACGCGGACAACGCCCCGTTCACCACTGTGGCGTTGACCAGGTTGGGATCGTGGTGAAAGTAAGTGAGAATGATGAAGTAAACCAAGCCGGCGGCAAATGGCAGCGCGACATGCGAAGGCCAAGGCTGCTTCTTGGTCATCACCCAGACGAGAATCGCGATGGGCAAGACGGCTAGAAAGAAGTCCATGGGCTTGAACGCACCATCGAAGTCTATGCCAGCACTGAGCCTTCGACGAACGCTTTTCCGCCCGTCAGCGCTTCGAGGTTGGCGACCGTAGTGCGCGCGATGTCTGCCAGCGCCTCGCGCGTAAGGAAGCCCTGGTGCGCAGTGATGATTACGTTGGGGAAGGTCAGCAGTCGAGCTAGTTCGTCGTCTTGCAACACCTGACCCGACAGGTCCTCGAAGAAGATGCCTTCCTCTTCCTCGTAAACATCCAGCGCCACGCCCCCCAACCGGCCGGACTTCAGCGCCTCAATCAGCGCCGTCGTGTCAATCAAGGCGCCGCGGCTCACGTTGATGAGGAGGGTTCCGGGCTTCATCCGGTCAAGGGTTTCGCGGCGAATGATGTACTTCGTCTCTGGGGTCAGCGGAACGTGCAGCGAGATAACATCGCTGTGCTCGGTCAGCGAGGATAGATCCACATATTCGACCCCGTGCTGGGCAGCCCAGTCCCGGCTCGGGAACGGATCGCAAGCCAGCACCTTCATACCGAAACCGCGGAGGATCTCGGCGGCGACGCGCCCGCTCTTACCCGTGCCGACGACACCCGCGGTCTTTCCATGCAGGTCCATCCCCTCCAGCCCGTAGAGCGAGAAGTTCAGCTCGCGCACGCGGTTGAAGGCGCGATGAACCTTGCGGTTGAGGGTCAGCAACAAAGCAACAGCATGCTCGGCCACCGCGTAAGGCGAATAGACCTGCACGCGCGTGACCGTGAGCTTGAGTTCCTTCGCTGCCGCGAGATCCACGTTATTGAAGCCGGTGCAGCGCAGCGCCACCAGCTTGACGCCTTGAGCCGCCAGGGCCTCCAGGCATGACCGGTCCAGCTGGTCATTGACGAATACACAGACCGCCTGAGCGCCATTCGCCAGCGGCGCGGTCTCCTCTGTCAGACGAAACTCGAGGAAATGCCATTTGACGGCGGCGTTGGCCGAGGCACTCTGTAGCGCCTCCCGGTCGTACGGTTTGGTATCGAAGACGGCGGTGGTAATCATGCTGTGGTCACTCGAATCGTTCCGGTTGGCCGGTCGCGGCCAGCACCGCGCCCCACTCAGAGTTCTCAGGTCTCATGGATTTCGTCCGGCTGGTGAGCAATTCGATAGGCACGTGAATAAATTTCCCGTGCAGGAAGCCGATCACCAGACCGGTCTTGCCAGCCATGGCCGCATGGACCGCGTTGCGGGCGAAGAGGTCGCACAGAATTGAGTCCTCGGCGTTGGCCGAGCTGCTGCGGATCATGTAGCTCGGATCGAAATAGCGCATAACCACAGGAAGTCCTTCGGCCTTACAGTATGCCTCGATACGCTCGCGAAGGAAAACGCCAATGTCCTTGAGCTTGACGTTGCCGGAGGCGTCATGTTCCGCACCGCTCGCTCCAAGCAGGTCCTGTCCCGCCCCTTCAGCCACGACGACTACCGCGTGCTTTCGCTCGAGAATACGTTGTCTGAGCGCGTTGAGGAAGCCGCTCTCGCCGTCGAGCTTGAAAGGCACTTCCGGGATAAGGGTGAAGTTCACGTCCTGGCTGGCCACGGTGGCCGCGGCGGCAATAAAGCCGGCGTGACGGCCCATCAGCTTGACCAGCGCGATGCCGTTAGGAACGCTGCGGGCTTCCGTGTGGGCGCGATGGAGAACGTTCGAGGCTTCCTGCACAGCGGTGAAGTGGCCGAAGGTACGCGACACGAATGCCACGTCGTTGTCCACTGTTTTCGGGATGCCCACCACCGAGAGAGCATGGCCGCGTTTCTTCGCTTCCCGGAAGAGTTCGCTGCCGCCGCGTTGCGTGCCATCGCCGCCAATGGTGAAGAGAATGTTGACTCCGCGCTTGATGAGGTTGTCCACGGCCACACCCATATCCACCGGACCGCGCGATGTGCCCAGGACGGTGCCGCCGTCCTTGTGGATGTTGTCCACAAACTTGGTCGTTAGCACAATCGGCTCCCCGCCGCGCCCGGGGTCGAGGCCCTGGTAGCCGCCCCGAAAACCGAGCACCTCCTTCACGCCATAGGCGTGATGCAGCTCGAAGAAGAGCGAGCGGATAACATCGTTCATCCCGGGAGACAAGCCGCCACAAGTGACGATACCGGCGCGCGTCTGTTTCGGGTCAAAGAAGAGCTTTTCGCGTGGGCCGGCCAGTTCGAAGAGCAGCTCGTCCGCCGGCGGCGCCTGCACGTCCCGCACAATCTGTTCGGGCACGCGCAGGCTGTCGCTGACCGTACGTCGGATGGGGGATGGGAACCGTTGTTCGCCGAGAACAGTAATATTCATGGTCGCCTCTCCATCAGGCTATCGTTTCGCCTGTCCGTCCGGACCGCAGAATTAATATACGGTACCGAACAGTGGGACCGGATCTGTGAATGTGAATTGCTCGTACTCGTTTTGTGCTGGCGGCCCCCTGATTGCAGCAGGACGGTAAACGGTTGGGGCGTCCATCGCCCGTGATCCGTGCTGGTGGTGCGACTGGTGCCTGGTAGATGGTCAGCGATTCGTAACCTGGTGCTACAGAATTATCCGAATTTTAGCTGGGCGCATGTGTGGCAAACTCAAGTACCGAATCTCTGTGCCGCGCGAGCTCTTGCTTTGGCGGCTTCTTCTTCGCGATTCTTCGGCGGTGCGTTGGTTTCGAGCGAACGGAGAAGATGACTTGAGATGCCGGCTATTTTATCGACTGCAGCCAAGAACGAGCGTTCGTTTGCCTTTGACGGTATGTTGAAACCACTGATCTTCCTCACAAATTGGAGCGAAGCAGCGCGAATCTCTTCTTCAGTCACCGGCGGATCAAAGTTGAAGAGGGTTTTGATATTTCTGCACATTTCAAGATAACCTCGAGTATCAGACGCCCGAACCACAAAGCATTGTACCCTCTGATTTCGCCTCGGCCTTCGATTGAAAATCATTTGCGGCTTGACCGGTCGGTGCTCATTCGATGCGATCCACCTCCTCGCCAATCAGCCGGATCGCTTGTGATGGCCGGGATATCGAACGGGCGGAATCACTTCCACCGCCGTCGGCTTCACTGGACAACGTATTATCCTTAATTCCATTTCGAAGTTCGACCTGGCCGGCCTGGCCGGACGCGTACGACGACTCGTCACGACGCATAACCCCAGCTTTATCGGCAACCCTTCCCCCAATTGTGCAACGAGTTTCTAACACCGAGTGAGCGATGGGACACCTCGGGTCCAGGACCGGGTTCATTTTCACGCTCACTACTCACAATGGCTCTATAATCTGATGGTCCGACTCGGAGGAAATGCGATGGACGCCATCGTCTTCACGGTGAACGGTAAGGAGCGCCGGGTCACGGCTTCTCCAGAGCAGCCTCTGTTGTGGGTATTGCGCAATCAACTGCAGTTGACCGGAACCAAGTACGGATGTGGTGAAGGACAGTGTGGAGCGTGCACCGTCCTGCTCGCAGGAAGAGCCGTGCGGTCCTGCCTGACGCAATTGTCTGCCGCTGCCGGAAAGGAAGTCGTGACCATCGAAGGTCTCGAACACAATGGTGCCTTGCACCCTGTTCAACAAGCTTTCCTTAGTGAAGAAGCCTTCCAGTGCGGCTACTGCACTTCAGGCATGATCCTTTCGGCGGTGGCGCTCGTCGCGAGCAACAAGAATCCCACCAATGATGAAATTGTGCGAACGATGAACGGTAACATCTGCCGCTGCGGAACCTATCCCCGGATCGTGGCGGCGGTGCGGCAGGCTGCGCAGATTACGCAGAAGGCGAAGTAACACAATGGGATCGCCAACCGATGAAAAACTCGAGATCGAGGTGCAACAGCACGAGGTGGACGGCGGCCGGCATCGTTTTGAGCTGGACCGCCGGGATTTTCTGAAGCTGTTCAGCAGCGGCGTTCTGATCTGCGCCTGCGCGAGAAATACGGTTGCGCAAGAGTCAGGGCGGACGGGGGGCGGCCACGAGTTGCCCAAAGACATCGCTGCCTGGCTCCACATTGGCGAGGACGGACACGTAACCGTCCTCACCGGCAAGGTCGAAGTCGGGCAGAACATCCGCACGTCCCTCGCCCAGCAAGTGGCCGAGGAACTGCGGGTCCGCGTCGAATCCGTTTCGCTGACGATGGGCGACACGGACCTTGTGCCTTGGGACGCAGGCACCTTCGGCAGCCGCACCACGCCGACGATGGGACCGCAGTTGCGCACCATGGCTGTGGCTGCCCGTGAGATGCTGCTGGATTTAGCCGCCCAGGATTGGCATACCAAACCAGCCGCCCTCGCAGCTGCGGACGGCAAGATAACCAATCCGAAGAGCAGTGAATCCCGCAGCTATGGAGAACTGACGCACGGCCAGAAACTGGTAAAAGTCGTCGCCGCCGATCCGGCACTCACCCCGGCATCACACTGGGAGATCGCAGGCCAGGCAGTTCCCAAAGTTGACGGCTCGGCATTTGTTACCGGAAAGCATCCGTACCCATCGGACATGAGCCGCCCTGGCATGTTGTACGGCAAGATTCTGCGGCCGTCTGGATTCAACGCAACCCTCGAATCACTCGACGACTCCGCTGCGAAAAAATATTCGGATGGTCAACTTGTTCGCGATGGAAGCTTCGTCGGAGTAGCTGCAGCCGATTTGTGGTCAGCCGAGCAGGCTCTTGCCGAGTTGAAGGCACAGTGGAAGGTGCCGTCGCAGATCTCAGACGTCGCTTTGTTTTCGTACATCAAGGCAAATGCGGACAAACGCGACAGCGAGCCCCCGGATGTCACCGGGTCTGCGACCCATGCCCTGGCAGTGGCACAGGTGAAGCTCTCGCAAAGCTACACCGTAGCCTACATCCAGCACGCTCCACTGGAACCACGTGCAGCACTGGCGGAGTGGCAAGGCGACAAACTGACAGTCTGGACCGGTACGCAGCGGCCGTTCGCGGTACGTGACGAGCTGGCTGCTGCATTTCGCATCTCTCCGCAGAATGTGAGAGTGTTAGTGCCCGATACCGGATCAGCCTACGGAGGCAAGCACACCGGCGATGCTGCTGTCGAAGCTGCTCGCCTCGCCAAGGCGACTGGAAAGCCGGTGAAGGTGGAGTGGACCCGCGAAGAGGAATTCACCTGGGCGTACTTCCGCCCTGCCGGGGTGATCGACATCACAAGCGGAGCAAGCCGTGACGGCACAATCACGGCGTGGGAATGTCACAATTACAATTCTGGTCCGGCGGCCATCGGCACTCCCTACAACATCGCCAACAAGCTGATCCAATTTCATCCGGTCGAGCGTCCACCCCTGCGCCAGGGGTCGTATCGCGGACTCGCCGCAACCGCCAACCATTTTGCCCGCGAATCGCACATGGACGAATTGGCACACGCGGTCAACATCGACCCACTGCAGTTCCGGCTGAAGAATACAACCGACGATCGGCTGCGCGCGGTTTTTGAAGCTGTGGCAGAGAAGGCGGCGTGGGGCAAGCAGAGGTCAAACCCAGAACGCGGCTTCGGGATCGCCGGCGGATTCGAAAAAGGGGGACACGTCGCTACAGTGGTAGAAGTTGCGATCGGTCCCGCAAAGAAGGTGCGCATCATTCGCGTCGTGGAAGCCTTCGAGTGTGGGGCAGTAGTCAATCCGAACGGCCTACGCAATCAGATCGAAGGTTCAATCATGATGGGAATCGGCGGCGCCATGTTTGAAGCCGTCAGCTTCGGGAACGGGCGTATCTCGAATCCACACTTCTCGCAGTATCGAGTGCCACGTTTCAGCGACATGCCGGAGATCGACATCGTGCTCGTTGACCGCAAGGACCTGCCGTCAGCAGGCGCAGGCGAAACCCCCATAGTCGGTGTCGCACCGGCGATAGCCAACGGCATCTTCGCCGCGAGCGGTGAGCGCCTACGAGCGATGCCGCTGATGAGAAGCTGAGTTAGGGGTTTTGAAAGCAGCGGTAGTGGGCGCATTGATCGGCTTTTTGTTGTGCTGGGCAAGCGTGAAGCCTTTTCAGCGTGAGTTGCCACGGAATCACCGGCAATAGAAAAGACCCACCGCGCTCTGCGCCTGGCGGGTCCTTCCGGTTAGCTGTTGGGATTGGCTTGAGGCTGTCCACTCTCGTGGCCTCAGCGAATCAACTCGACAGCATTTCGAGTGATGCGAGAATTAGAGCGGAAGCCCTAAGCCTCAGCCACCTCACTTGGGATACAACTATGACTATCAGATTTCATATATTTTGGATCACCCTCCTTTCCAGTGTAGGGAGACGATATCATCGTCCGCGAGCTCCGTCAAACCAAGACCTGCCAATTACCGTTTAGCCGATCCCGCGCGTAAATCACGGGTGTCTACCCGCCCGCCAGCTTTTTCCCGGATCGAGCCAACCCATCTCACCTGAAATTCTGGCTGGACGGTTTTGTGCCAGCATCAAGGCTCTTTCATAGGCCTGCCGTGCTTCGTCCTTTTGACCCATGGCAGAGAGGACATTGCCTATCGCAACGTTTGCACCGACTGAGTTGGGCGCCAACGTCACCGCCTCTTGCGCTTCCAACAACGCCTCCGGCAAGTGCTTGGACCCGAGTAAGTCAGGGGCTTTTTGGCCGTGACCGATCGCAGCCGCCTGTGGAATCGCGAAGTGTCCATCGATCATGCACAGGACGCCGAACATGCGGACAAACGGGCTTGTGGTTGAAGCTCCAACTCAGCCGCGCGATTCCGCCAAACTTCGCTGAGCGCCAGCACGACGAGGATCGGTGCGGCCAGAACTCCCGTGTGCTCGGCGGAGAATGACAAGCCGGTCGCCAGTCCAGCGACCAGCAATCGCAGCGGCGATGGCGCTTTCACGTATCGATAGAAGGCGTAGACCGACGCAAACAGAAAACAAGCCAAGCCCGCTCAGTGGTCACCAGTGCGCCGTGGGCCAGCAGGTTCGGATCGAACACCAGCAGCGTCAGCGCCAAAAACGCCACAGCCGTGCCGAACATCTCCCGGGCAGCGCAGAACACCAGTACCACCAGCAGAACCGTCAACAGCGACGCCGCGATGCGGGCGCGAAACAACACGGTGTTGGCATCATTCTTGAATAGAAAGTCCTTCCTGTTCAGGAAGGCCTCAATCTTGAAATTGCGCCCCCGCAGCGGCGGCACCTTGAGCTGCATCGGAGGATCGGAATCGCTGCCAGCAGCTTCACCATTGGTGGATGCTCGGGATTCAATCCCAGGGTGCCGGTCTTCCACGACATGTATCCCGCGTACAGATGATCGTCTTCATCCCATGTGATGGACTGCTGCCGGACGGAGAGAGCCAGTTGAACGACCAAAACTGGGAGAAGACCAAGGGCCCCTACTGCGACAGCGACGCGATGCCGCCCAGACTCCCTGCTCAAAGTTCCCCCTGAGACGTTCTGCAACCATCTTGAACGCGTGCGCAAAATCTCCACCGTGATGCAGGTCACATAACCCAGTAAGGTAGGTACAAGAATCGAAGGGCGTGGTCCCGTGAGGGCGGACATGCACGTTTGCCGGCCGGAACACGTTGCGGCGTTGTGGCTGACGTTTGCGGGAAAGGCGCCGGAGTCGCCAGCAAATCTAGGATTCGTCATCGAGCGCCGACCACGCGCTCGGTCTACGCCGGGTATTGTAAACTGTAAGTACCGGTTCCGAATCCCATTGTTGACCTGAACACACGCGGTTGCCCGCTTAACTACTCCGACAATCAGCGGAGCCGAACCTCCACACGGCCCAGGCCTCCGGAAGCCCTTAGACGAGGGAAAGGACTTTTGTTTTGAACAAGAGCTTACGTAACATCGCCATCATCGCGCACGTGGACCACGGCAAGACCACGCTGGTGGATGCCATGCTCAACCAGAGCGGCATCTTCCGCGCCAACGAGTCGCACGTCGAGCGGGTGATGGACTCCAATGAACTGGAGCGCGAGCGCGGCATCACCATTTTGGCCAAGAACACAGCCATCTTTTACCACGATGTAAAGATCAACATCGTCGATACTCCCGGCCACAGCGATTTCGGCGGCGAGGTCGAGCGCGCCCTCAAGATGGTGGACGGCGTGATGCTGCTGGTGGACGCCAGCGAAGGACCGCTGCCGCAAACCCGCTACGTGCTGAGCAAGGCGCTGGAAGCCAAGCTGCCGCCGATCCTGGTCATTAACAAGATCGACCGGCCCGATGCTCGCTCGCAGGAAGTGCTCAATGAAGTCTATGACCTGTTCATCGATCTGGATGCCGGGGAAGACCAGATCGATTTCCCGGTGCTGTACACCAACGCCAAGGCGGGCACGGCGACCGCAAACCCTGAGAAGCCCGGTGAAAATCTGCAGCCGCTGTTTGAAGCCATCTTGAAAACCATTCCTCCGCCGGGCGGGGATGCCGAAGGGCCGCTGCAAGTGCTGGTCGCCAATCTCGACTACAGCGACTACCTCGGGCGGCTGGCCATCGCGCGCGTGTTCAACGGCACGCTGCGCACGGGAGAAGACGTGGCCATTGCCAAGCGCGACGGCTCGATGGAAAACACGAAAATCACCAAGCTGTTTTCGTTTGCCGGACTGAAGCGCACCGACATCGTCGCTACCGAACTGGGCGATATCGTTGCGGTCGCGGGAGTCGAGGGGATCAATATCGGCGAAACCATCACCAACGTCGAAAACCCCGCGCCGCTACCCGTCATTACCATCGACGAGCCGACCATCGCCATCCAGTTCATGGTCAACACGTCGCCGTTCGCGGGACGGGAAGGGCAATACGTCACCTCGCGCAACCTGCGCGATCGCTTGCAGAAAGAGCTTCTGACCAACGTGTCGTTGCGCGTGGAAGACAGCGACAGCAGCGACTCGTTTAAGGTGATGGGGCGCGGCGAACTGCAGTTGGCCATCCTGATCGAGATGATGCGGCGCGAAGGCTTCGAACTGGCCGCGGGCAAGCCCGAGATCGTCACCAAAACGGTTGACGGCAAGCTGAAGGAGCCCGTGGAGCTGTTGACCATCGACGTTCCCGAATCGTTTGTGGGGGTGGTGATCGAGAAGCTGGGCACGCGCAAGGCGCAGATGCAGAAGATGCACAACCACGGTTACGGGCGGGTACGCATGGAGTTCACTGTGCCAAGCCGCGGACTGATCGGGTTGCGCAGCGAGATGCTTACCGACACGCGCGGGACCATCGTGATGAATGCGTTGTTTGACGGCTACACGGAATGGCTGGGCGAGATTCCACACCGCGTGACCGGTGCGCTGGTGGCCGACCGTGCCGGTCTTACGACGGCCTACGCGCTATGGGGCCTGCAGGAGCGCGGAGAGCTGTTCGTTGGGCCGGGCGTCGAGGTGTACGAAGGTATGGTCGTGGGCGAGAACGCCCGCGACAACGATCTCGACGTGAACATTGTGCGCGAGAAAAAGCTGACGAATATGCGTTCGTCCACCGCGGACGAGGCCATTCGACTGGTGCCCTCCAAGAACTTGAATCTGGAGCAGGCGATTGAGTTCATCGCCGACGATGAGCTGGTGGAGGTCACGCCCAAGTCACTTCGGTTGCGAAAGAAGATCTTGCAGCAGAATAAGCGGCCGAGGCGGAACCAGCAGCCGACGGGGGTCAGCGCCGAATAAAACGACTTAACCACGGATTGGCACACATGGACACGGATTCGAAAAAGGCCTGAGTAAGAAGCAAGAACGGCAACCGCGGAGAATGCGGATCGGAATCAATTGCCAATCCTGTGTAATCATGTGCCTTCCTTTCGTTCGAGATTAGGCAGGCTCGGTGTTCTGGTTGAGTCGCAGGACATTCTGGGGATCATACTTCTTCTTGATCTCCACCAGGCGAGCATAGTTCGGCCCATAGGCCGCCTTTAGCAGTGCGTCGCTGGATTCGCCCAGCTGGTTGACCGCACTCCGCGCGCTGCGGGCTGCGAATTGTCGCGCAGAGTCTTGACCCATTGCACGGCGCTCGCACGATTTGCTGGCGCGCTCCAGCGACCCGTAATGTCGATCTCGTAGCCACGCTGCCGCAAGGGGAAGGCCGTTTCCTGGGCACCTATGCGAGTGACAGCGCTGTAAAAAGGAAAGAAAACACCCGGGACAGCGGTGGCGCAGCATTGATCGCGGCCGTGATGGTCGCAATCGCGGCCTGGTCGAGTTGCGGAAGAAACAGGTCCGTTTGGAAGTGCGCAACCGGAGCTGCGGGATTGAGTGTCGATTGAGCTTCGAGATAGGGCATCACCCTGACATTGTCATCTTGCGGTTTGAGGGGAGCGCACAAGGGTTTGAGCAAGTCGTTCCCCTGGCGCGGGTCGCCGCAATAGCAGATCTGCATTCGGAACCTCGGCCCCTGCTGGGACTGCAACACCTCGCCGACCGTCATCATGTCATCGGAAGCCGATTCGAAGAACTTGACAAAAGCGTAGAATAGCTCCGGAATGTGACCGGCGGGACAGATCAGCACACCCGCAAGCACGTTGGTGAGTGGAGGAAGCCAGAATCCGAGTGGCGGTAACGACACCGAAGTTCGCGCCGCCGCCGCGAATTGCCCAGAAAAGGTCTGGATTGGAATCATGGCTGACTTCAACCTGCCTCCCATCGACCAACACCATTTGCGCGGACCACAAGTTGTCGCAGGCAGCACCGAACCTGGACATCAAGATTCCTTCACCGCCGCCGAGCGTGAGGCCCGCGACTCCCACCGTCGCGCACCCGCCCAGCGTTGTGGCCAGGCCAACGCGTTGAGTGGCTTGGTCCATATCACGGACGAGCGAGCCGGCCTCGACATAGGCCTCGTTTGTCTGCATCGACGGTCACACGCTTCATGGTGGAGAGGTCGAGCACGATGCCGCCCTCACAAACGCCGAATCCGCCACGGCTATGGCCGCCGCCACGCACCGCCAGTTGCCGATTCTGGCGCTGAACAAAATCGAGAGTGCGAGCGACGTCGGATTGGGCGGCACAGCGCACGATCAGCACTGGGTGCTCGTCGAAGGCGCGATTGAAGATCAGGCGACAGGATTCATAGTTGGGTGCTCCCGAGGTGATGACGCGGCCGGTAATCAAGGAAGCAAACCTTTGAATGGCAGCCGGATTGAGCGGCGCTGCATTCTCCTGGCAGGATTCCAAGACCGCCCGCGCTTCAGCAAGTAGGTTGCTCGGCATCCGTAAAATGCCGCGGCGGTGCACACTGTCTGCTGGACGAACCGCCTTTGAGCAAGGAGCGCCATATTGAACCTGCATCGGGAATCAGTCGCGCGGCGTTTTTCGAGACTCGCGGGTAGCGCACTCGCCGGGGTCTCAGGTATCTGGACTCACTTCATGTCCGCGCGTGTAACGCACATGGCCGTCGTTGAGGTGAAACCACGACCTACAAGCGCAGTCAATTTCATTCTGCTCAGCCGAACCCGAAAGCGACGTAGTTCCGCGATCGCGATAAAGGAGTGAGGTTTTCCTTTACTTCTTCTACTTCTTTGCGACCGGATACTGCAGAAACATCTTCTCCACCGCCGTGTTGACCTGTTCGAGCACCTCGTCCCGTTGATCACTGAGTTTCTGCTTGGAGACGCCGCGCCAGACCAGCCGCTTTTGCCTGGCGTCGACGAGATCAACCACCAGGTGGCCCTTGGGGACGACGACAGTGGTCACCGTGCCAGGAATCGAGTACCAGACTGTGTATTTGGAGTTCATGGGTGGAATGCCGGATCCGTAAATCGGATCGAAATAGTTGGCCGTCATGTCGGTGTCGATGGCGCCGTACATCTGCACGTAGAGGTCAGGGTTGCTGTCCACTTTGGTGAGTCCGCGCTTGCCGAGGTCGTCCTGCACGGCGGCCTGGATAGCCAGCCGTAGCATGGGACGCGGCGCGTTGTCCACGGGATCGATGGCGTAGGTCTTGAACTTGGAGAAGTCGAGGGCCTTGTCGTATTCCACTGTGATTTTCTGCGCCTGCGCTGCGGCACAAGCGAGAATTATCAACCAGCACAGCAGCGGGGCGAGCTGCCCACGGCGCGAACGGGAAGACTGCATGAGGGCTCCTGTGAATCCATGATGAATCTGCGGTAAGAAGAATTAGAACACAGTGCGTCCGACGGCATGGGGAGTTTACTCGTAGCGCAGGGCCTCGACGGGATCGAGACGGGCGGCTTTGACAGCGGGGTAGATTCCAAAGAACAGTCCTACACTCGCCGCCATCACTACGGCGGCGACCACGGCCCACAGAGGCACCGATGTCGGCATCGAGGGGAAAATAAGCGGCAGGCTGGCCGCCGCGCCAATGCCCAGCACAACTCCCACCAGTCCACCTAATCCAGTGAGCATGACCGCCTCAGTCAGGAACTGGCGAATGACATCGCTACGCCTGGCGCCGATCGCCTTGCGGACGCCAATTTCGTGAGTGCGCTCGGTGACCGACATCAGCATAATGTTCATCACGCCGACGCCGCCCACCAAGAGGCCGATCGAGCTAACCACGATCGTCATCAGCGCGACTGTGCTCATGATCTGGCGAAAGTTTTCGGCAATAGCTTCCGCACTGGACATGCCGAAGTTGTCAGGTTTGTTGAAGGGAACTCCACGCCGGCGGCGCAGCACGCCGCGAATTTCGTCCTCGGCCTGCGCCTTGAATCCGGGATAGGCTTCGGCGCCGATAAAATGCTCGTCATCAGCCGGATAGTGTTTGCGGTAACTGTTGTACGGGACCTTGATAACGCGGTCGGCGGTATCATCTTTCAGAAGCTGCCCCTTGCGCTTCTCCAGCACGCCTACCACAGTGTAGGAGATGCCATCCACGGTAATGGTCTTGCTAATGCCGTCGTCGCCAGGGAAGAAATTAGTATTGATCTCGTCGCCGATGACGGCCACGTCTTCGCGATGCAGATCCTCGAAGTCGGTGAAGAAGCGTCCCTGCACCACGCGGGCGTTGTACACATCCTGGTAGGACGAATTCGCGCCGGAGTAGTCAAGATTGGAGATCTCGTGCGAGCGGTAACGCGCGGTCCTCGGCTCCGGTTGAAAGGTGTCCCCGGTGATGCGCGGAAAGATTTCGGCCACCACACTCTTCACGTGCGGGCACTCGTCGGCAATGGCCTGCATGTCGGCCAGAGTGAGCGGCTTGCGGGCGCGCTCTTCCGCGGTCAGGCGGCCGGTACGAATGCCAATGTCGAAGCGGAAGATGAACAGCGTGTTGGTCCCGTAGTCGTCGAGGTAGGCGGCAACATCCCGGCTGACGCCCACCAGTATGGAGGCGACAAAGATCATGGCGGCGACGCCAATCACCACACCCAAAACAGTAAGGAAAGAGCGCGCTTTATGATCGCGCACCGTTTCCAGCGCCATCCGCGAATTTTCGCCAAAGATGAAACGCATTTACGTCTCGTACCGCAGCGCCTCGATCGGATCGAGACGCGCCGCCTTCCGTGCAGGATACACGCCGAAGAAAACCCCAACCGCCGACGAAATTGCAACGGCGAGAGCCACTGCCGAAACCGGCACGGCCATCGGCACCGGCGTGGTGTTGCGGACGATCACAGCCAGAATCCAGGCGATCACAACACCGATGGCCCCGCCCATCAGCGCCATTACCGTGGACTCCACCATGAACTGCAAGAGAATGTCGCCACGACGCGCTCCCAGCGACTTGCGGATACCGATCTCGCGGGTGCGCTCCGTCACTGAAGCCAGCATCACGTTCATGATAACGACGCCACCAATCACCAGAAAAATCGAGACCAGCCCGACCATGCCAGAGGCCAGCGTCCCCGTCAGGTTCTTCCAAAGGTCCATCAAGTTGTCGCTGGCGACGATGCCGAAATTGTCTTTGTCATTCGGGCTGAGGTGGCGGCGGGCGCGCATCAGGGCGCGAGCCTCCTCGCGGGTTTGCGCCAACCACTCCGGGCCCCGCGCTTGCACATCAATGCTCAGCGTCTTGTTGCGCCCGTATAACTTGAACCAGCTCTCTATGGGCACGTAGGCGAAGGCGTCCTGCGACTGGCCGAAGACGTTGCCCAGCGGCTTGGCCACCCCGACTACCTCGAACTCCGCACCGTCGATGGCGATGGTTTTGCCGAGCGCGCCGGTGCTAGGGAAGAGCTTCTCGGCAACTGCCGAACCGATCATGCACACCATGGCATGGTGCAGGTTGTCGCTTTCCGTGATGTAGCGCCCGATTGCCGGCTCCTCAATGTCCATCTCGCCGATGTTGGCGGTAACGCCACGGACACTGACGTCTTCCAGACTCTGTCGCTCCGATCGCAACTTGCCGTTGTTGCGCACCTCAACGCCAACGCCCTTCGGGAGCTTCAGATTGTCGCGCAGCGATTCATAGTCTTCCCAGGTAACGTCGCGATTGCGGCGCGCCGCCTTAATAAGCTCCGCGGCGTCGCTGATGATCGGATATTTGCGCACCAGAAAGACGTTCGACCCCAGATTAGCAACACGCTCAGCGAAGTACACGTTCATGCCACTGATGAGGGCGATGACCAGTATCAGTGTGGAGACAGAGAGGATGACGCCGAGCAGGACGAGGAACGAGCGGAGTTTGTGGGCGCGCATGGTCTGTAGGGCGATGAGTGCCGGCTCGCGAAAAGAATGACTGCGGCGCAACCTGCGCTGGGGGGCGATGGGTCCCACGGATGATCGCCTTGTGGCCAGAACTGCGTACCCTTTATAGCTCATTCATTCGACTTGTGCGAGGCATGCGGCCTTCGCTCGCACCTCGATTGCGCTGACTGCCAGTCTACCCTGAAGGATGGGGGGAGAACATGGGACTCTGGTGCCATCGCGATTGTCCACAATCGCGCGGATCATTTCCACTGCGATTCTCGTATCAATAAACAAGGGTAATGCGCTGCCGAATCCGAAAGGGGAATGGTTCGGAACGAGCTCTTACCACAGACGATCACGCGAACTGGCATCCGGGATGACGTAGACACCCAGATACGAGGGATGGAATACAAAGATGAACTCAGCAAGACTGCTAAACTTAGGTGGAATTCCCGGGCTACGTTGAAATGACGACATCCGAGGCAATCCGAATCGCGCTGCTCTCGCTCTGGGCCAACAAGCTCCGGTCTGTGCTGACGCTGCTGGGAGTGGTGATCGGGGTTTCCGCGGTCATCGCAGTCGTCACCTTCGTCAACGGTATCAATGGTTATGTGGCCGAGAAAATCTTCAATCTCGGTGCCGACGTCTTCATCATCAGCAAGATGCCCAACGTCATTACCGACGTTGACCAGTTCATCGAGGGCAACAAGCGCAAAGACCTGACGATGGAGCATTATCAAGCCATCGTGGACGGGTGCAGCGCATGCAAGGTGGTCGGGGCGTCCGTACGCAATTTCACCGGCAAGGTTTCGTATGGGACAGAGAGCAGCACAGACACCGTGGTCCGGGGCTGGACGCCGAGCATGGCCCCGATCTATGACCTCGATGTCATCATGGGGCGGCCCGTGAACGAAGCGGACATGAACAACGCGTCTTCGGTGGTTGTCATTGGGATAGACATCCGCGAAAACCTGATGGGTGGGACCGACCCTATCGGGAAAGAGATCCGGGTCGACCGCAAGCTGTACACCGT
>Ga0306921_10001117_pt1 | contig 25525 bp, 16 predicted proteins | sample sta12Cox44000080_FD_203760 | JGI IMG/M metagenome (GOLD analysis project Ga0306921, IMG submission 203760) | Lab enrichment of tropical soil microbial communities from Luquillo Experimental Forest, Puerto Rico - statoxic.12C.oxic.44.000.080 (v2)... | ecosystem: Environmental > Terrestrial >...
TACCAGAAAGTCCGTCGTCAGTCGCTAGTCGGCACGCGTCAGAGAGCCGTCGAGTGCCGAATTGTCGGCCTCCCGTTCAAGCCAGCAGCTGGCAGCTCGCAGCCGGCCGCCTACTTGCTTGCTCTACACATTTCCCTAAAAAAGTTCGCTATAAGCTAAGTTATTGAAAACTCGTGGAGGGCGAATTTCAAGACGAAAACCAGGGCCTGGAAGTGCTCCACGGCGCCTGTTAATTGCGTTTAGAAAGCCCGTGGAGCGGCAGAAAAGTTCTCGGCCATAACGGGGTCGTCCGGACCCTGGCGACGTATCCTGGGGCATTTGAACGGCAATACTGTAGCTTATAGATAAGACGCCGTCGGCCTTCGGTCGTCGGTCGTCGGCGCAAAACCGGTTGCTGACCGGTCGGAGGGGCGCCAGTTGTTGCATCGTCGATCGTGGACAGTTGTTGGCCGCAGTTGTTCGCATCCTAATTGAAAGGTTCTGCCGCCACCGACGACATTCCCGACTTGACCACTGACGACTGACGTTCTGGCGTGCCCTCTCGTGCAACCCTGCTCGCGTTGCTTGGCTTCGCGGCGCGTTATATTGGAAGCACAACCCTGTGAAACCCATCCCCCAACGTCGATGGTCGACCCCCGTACTCCTGCTGGCCTTGGCCTTCGCTCCGGCATGTCACCGCCACGGGCAAGGCGGAGAGGCGATGTATGTTGCCGCCCCAGAGGTCTTTCTGCGAGACCGCGTCGCCCAGGTCTACAACAAAGTCGGGAGCGTGAAGAACGGCGAGAAGGTGGTGGTGCTCGATCGGGAGAAGCGTTTTATCCAAGTACGCACCGCTGCAGGCTTGCAGGGCTGGATTGAGCAGCGCTACCTGATTTCCCAGCAGGTGTTCGACAACTTCCAGAACCTGACTCGCGACCATCAGAATGACTTACCCCAGGCCACCGGCGTCACGCGGAACGAGACCAACCTGCACATTGAGCCCGGACGCGAGAGCGACCACCTGTATCAGTTGGCGGCCGGATCGAAGCTGACGGTTCTCGCGCGGGGAACCGCCGAGAAGGCCGGCGTGGTGCAGGCGTCCAATCCACTGCTGAAGAAAGACAAGCAGCCGGCGGGCCCGGTCTATGAGGACTGGTGGTTGATTCGCGACGCACAGGGGCGGGCCGGCTGGGTGCTGGCGCGCATGGTCGATCTGGATGTGCCGCTGGAGATCGCACAATACGCCGAAGGCGAGCGCTTCATGGGCTTCTTTGTGCTGAACGAAGTGCAGGATGAGGACAAAAAAGTTCCGCAATACCTTGCCCTGCTCAGTGAACCCAAAGACGGCCAGCCTTTCGATTACGACAAAGTGCACGTTTTCACCTGGAACGTGAAGCGGCATCGCTATGAGACCGCGTACCGCGAGCGCAACCTGAATGGAGTTCTACCGGCCACCGTTACGCACGAGGACTTCGGCAAGGAGGGTACGCTGCCGGTGTTCATCTTGCGCGTAAAGGACGACGCCGGCAACGTTGCTGAGCGCAAGTACAAGCTGAACACGCCAATCGTGCGGCGCGTGCTCGCCCCCGGCGAGGCTCCGGCCAAGCCGGTGGCGCGGAAGCGGAAGAAGAGGTAGGCAGCTAGTCGTCAGTCTTCAGTCTTGAGTCTTCAGCCAGACAACGGCCAATACGGGCTCGTGTGGGCATAAGAGCTTTAGTCGGCGTTTCGACCGACTGCACGCTGGCTAGTTCACTGTTTTGCCTTAACCGGTCGCCTCTCCCTGCGTCTATAATCCGGCGCGGCTTTTCGATGGAATGCCGCTCGATCTCTTTATCTCCCGGAGAACTCATGCGCTCACCCATTCTGTCGCTTCTCGCGTTGCTGTTCGTCAGTTTAACGGCTTTCGCCCAGCAGCCCGAAGCAACCAAGAACCCGGCGAATTCCAAGACTTCGACCAGGAAGACTCAGCCAGCATCCGCACCCGAAGGCAAGCCCGAAGAATCCGCCTTGCCTGCACCCGAAAGCAAACCCGACGCCGGCAAGCAGCCTTCCGCGGACAAAGAGGTGCACTTCGAGATGAGCGAAGTGCCGCCGGTGGTTACACATCACGAAATCACCCACGAGGGGAAAGCCCTGCGTTACACAGCGACGGCCGGGCGGCTGCCAATCAAAACAGATGACGGGCGCATCGAGGCTGAGATGTTCTTCGTGGCTTACGCGCTCGAAGGCCAGGACGCTGCAAAACGCCCGCTGACATTTTGTTTCAACGGTGGTCCAGGGTCGGCCACGGTGTGGCTGCATATGGGGGCGGTGGGTCCGAAGCAGGTGGTGCTGCAATCCATTGGCTTCATGCCGGAGGCACCGTATCGTATAGCCGACAATCCTGACACACTGCTGGACCGCAGCGACCTGGTCTTCGTAGATGCCATCGCTACCGGCTTCAGCCGCGCTGCCAACGCCGAGGCCATCAAGAAATTTCTAGGCGTGACGGGGGACATCGAAGCTTTCGGCGAGTTCATTCGCCTGTACGTGACGCGTTATGACCGCTGGACCTCGCCCCTGTTCATCCTGGGCGAGAGTTACGGCACCACGCGCGCGGCCGGGATCGCGAATTATCTCGCCGATCATGGCATTTCCTTCAACGGCATTACGCTGCTTTCGGTGGCCATGGATTTCGGCACGCTGGAGTGGGCGAAGAACAACGATGTCCCGTATTTCTTGCTCGTGCCATCGTTCACGATGATTGCCGCCTATCACAAGCGCCTGCCTCCGGACCTGATGCAGGACATGGCGAAGACCAGGCAGGAAGTGGAGCATTGGGCGAACAACGACTACATGCAGGCGCTTTCCAAAGGCGACGCGCTTTCCTCCGAGGAGCGCCAGAAGATTATTGACACCTACGCGCGCTACACCGGGCTCGACCGTAAGCTGATCGACAATGCCGGCCTGCGCATCAACGTGGGGCAGTTCACACACAACCTGCTGCTCGATCAGAAGCTGCGCGTGGGCCGTCTGGACGGACGGTTCACAGGAGTGGATCCGGAAGGACTGCTCGACACGCGCTTTCACGATCCGACTGCGTCGGCCCTGGTGCCGCCTTACAACTCCGTCTTCAACAACTACGTCCGAGGGGAACTCGGCTACAAGGTCGACATGCCCTACAAGGTGTTTGCCTGGGAAGAGCCTGCCTTCGAGAAGTGGGATTGGGGGAATGCCGAGAAAGGCTTCCCGAACACCGCCCCCGGCCTGCGCGCCGCAATGGCGAAGAATCCGTACCTGAAGGTCCTGGTAATGGAGGGCTATTACGATCTGGCCACGCCCTACGCCGCAGCCAACTACTCTCTCGATCATCTGGACCTCGGCCCCGAGTATCGCAAGAACATTTCATTCGCGACCTACGAGGCTGGCCACATGGTCTACATCGACAGCACGATGCACCGCAAGATGAAGCGGGACCTGGTGAAGTTCATGGACGAGAGCCTGGCTTCCTCCGGGCTCACTCACTAGCAGACATGCGACCCGGACCTCGTGCATCGAATCTCTCGGCAGGAACCTGGAACCAGAACCGGTTCCAGGCCGGCAGATGCGCGCGATTGAGCCGCCGCCTTTTTCTCGACGTTTCCTTTTTGCAGAAAAATCCCGACGCCGGCCCCATCACGCGCGTAGTCGGGAACATCCTGCGAGTGGAGCTGGCACCCAAAGTGAGAGCTACGAGTAAAACCCTGCGATGCACTCCACCACCCATTGTTGCTCGTACTCAGTGAGTTCGGGGAACATCGGTAAGGCGAGTGCTTCGCGCGCGGCTCGCTCGGATTCCGGCAGATCACCCTCCCGATACCCCAGGTAAGCGAACGCGGGCTGCAGGTGCAGGGGGATGGGGTAGTAGACCTCGGTTCCGATGCGGCGGTCGGTTAGAAACTGGCGCAGTTGGTCGCGGCGTTGGGCGCGGATGACGTACTGGTGATAGACGTGCCATGCCTGTGGGGCGACCGAAAGAATTCGCACCGGAGCGTTGCCCGTGGATGACGTAAGTCCGGCCTGAGTGAGTAGTCGATCATAAGTGGCGGCGCGCTCGCGTCGCTGCCGGTTCCAACGCTCGACGTGCGGGAGCTTCACGCGCAGGACGGCAGCCTGGATCGCGTCGAGGCGGGAATTCGAACCCATTTCCTCGTGGAAGTAGCGTTGCGGACTGCCGTGATTGCGCAATCTGCGCATGTGCCCGGCGATTCCCGGGTCGTCGGTGGTAATGATCCCGGCATCGCCGTAAGCGCTGAGGTTCTTCGTGGGGTAAAAGCTGAACGCCGACGCGCGGCCCAGCGAGCCGGCGCGCCACTCGCGCCAGTGAGCGCCGATGGCCTGGGCAGCGTCTTCGATAATGTCGAGGCCGAACTCAGCGGCGATTTGGCTGAATCGATCCATGTCAGCGCACTGTCCGTAGAGATGCACCGGCAGAAGTGCGCGCAGGCGTTGCGACTTGCCGTCGCGGAGATGAGCTTCCACCTGCGCCGGATCGAGATTCAGGGTGTGCGGGTCCACGTCGAAGAAGACCGGCCGCGCGCCGGCGCGGACGATGGCGCTACCGGAGGCGAAAAAGCTGAAGGCGGTTGTGCCTACCGAGTCCGCGGGACCGATCCCCGCCGCGGCGACCGCCAGCCAGATCGCGTCGGTACCCGATGCACAGCCGACCCCATGCGCGACCCCCACATAGGCGGCGATTTCCCGCTCGAGGGTTTCGACCTCCTCTCCCAGAATGAAGCGCTGGGAGGAGCAGACGCGCTCGATCGCCGCCAGAATCTGCTCGCGGATCTGTGCGTATTGGCGGCCCAGATCAAGCGCGGGCACGCTCGCGGGCGCGTGGGACGGCGGCTTGGAAGAAGCGCTGTGTGTCGTCACCGAAAGAAAAGTTTAGCAGGATCGGGGCGATGCAAGGGGAAGTTCGAAACTCTCGAGAGCCCAGTAAGTCCTTATCGTGTGCCTTCTCGATCTTTCGTGCATAAGTGAAGCGAACGCAAGCAACTACAAGGGCAAACGCGACGTCTCATTACAGTGTTCGCCTTGACGCCTGGGCGTTTCAGACACTACGCTAAACAGGCAACACTCCAATGCCTATGTGTGTAGCCGTATTGCCGCGGTTTCCCCGCGTTTCCCTCTTCTGGAAATTTGTCCTCTGCTTCCTTGTGGCGACGCTCTCCACGCTGACCGTGGCCAGCGACTCAACCAAAATGCCGGCCAGGTACAAGCGATGGTTGAACAAGGATGTCGCATACATCATCACCAACGAAGAGCGGGAAACCTTCAAATTACTGACCAGCGACGAGGCACGTGAGAAATTCATCGAGCATTTCTGGGAACTTCGCAATCCGAACCCCGGAGCGCCGACCAACAGTTATCGGGAAGAGCACTACCATCGGCTGGAATACGCAAGCGACCATTTCGGCCCCAAGGGGAATGGCTGGGCCACCGACATGGGTCGGATTTACATCACGCTGGGGGAGCCCAAACAAAAAGCCCGCTACGTCGCACAATCGGGTGTGCGCGGGATGGAAATCTGGTTTTATGAAAGCAATCACCCCGCCCTGCCGCCCTTCTTCTATGTGGTTTTCTACGAAAAGGACTTCGGGGATTTCCGCCTATATAGTCCCTACATGGACGGCCCGCAGAAGTTAGTCACCGGCATTCAGGCCGAGCAAGGCCGGGAACAGTCTTATTTGCAGATTGACAAGATTCTTGGGCGTGAGGTGGCACATACCACGCTTACGTTGATCCCCAACGAGCCGGTAAACCCAAGCGACCCCAATTCCACCATGCTCTCGGATTTGATGTTAGGGACGATCCACGACCTGGCAAATCATCCGTTCACGGTGGAACAGCTCAAGATGCGCCAAGCCTTGAGCGAAGATATTTCGCATCGTGTCATTCTGCCCTCGGACCTCCTCAATGTTTTGTGTGTCCCACTGCGCGATTCTCAGGGCCATGTTCGCCTGCATTACGGTCTGCGCCTCAGCCAGCCCGAAGACTTTGCCGTCGCCCAGGACGAAAGGCGGTACTACTACTCGTTGAGCGTGATTGTCCGGGTGCTGGGTGAAAACGGGAAGGAAATTTTCAATCGCGAGCAAAAAGTGTCGCGATACCTGACCAAAGATGAATTGGAAGGCCTCAAGGGTAAGCCGGTGGCCTACGAGGGCTGGGTGCCACTGGTTCCCGGCAAGTACACGATCAAATTTCTTTTCACGAATTTGCTGAACCGCACCGGTTTTCCAGCGGAGCGTACGGTGACGGTTCCGGACGTTAATGCGCAACAACTGGTCCTCACCGAGCCGGTTTCATTCTCTCAGGCGGACGCGGCTGAACCGGGGAAAGCAGAATTTTTGCCCTTTACCGCCGGGGGGATTCGGTTTCGACCGTACATTGTCAAGGATCTCGCCTTGGTTCCCGGTCAGTCTTTGAAGTTCTTTTACCAGATCTGGCGTGATCCGGCCGCCGGGAAGGACACCCATGGCAAACTGCTGGTCGACTATGCCTATGGGCGCCCCAGTTTTTCCGGCACTGCGAAGACCATTCACGAAGAAGTCTCGACCGACCAGTTCGACGTATCCGGCTCGATGGTGAACGGGAAGAAGATCGAGACGATCGACATGGGCGGCGGCAGCTATCGTCTGAGCATCTCGTTGACAGATCCGGAAATTCAGCAGAAACGCTTCGACACGATGACTTTCCAGATCGTGGCCGAGAAAAACTCAGCCTCGGACATGTGGCAGATCGATGACGAAGGCCTGAAGGATTACCTTACGGGCGGGCAATCCGACTTCGATCGCGGCCTGTTGTATCAGTACAGGGGCGAGAACGAAAAGGCGGTGGCGGCTTTCTCCGAGGCCCTGCGGCGTGACCCCAATCACGAACGCGCCCGTGCCCGCCTCACCGAGTACTATTTCCAGCGCCAGGACTTCCCTAAAGTTGTGGACCTGTTTGCGCACACGCAGGTCACCGAGAAGACTGACGAAGGTACGATTCTTGCCGTTGCTGATAGCCTCGACCGCACGGGGCGATCCAGCCAGGCCGTCGACCTGCTGGAGTCGGCCCTCAAAGTGAAGGCGCCCAGCGGACCCCTTTACATCGCCCTCGGCACCTATTACCAACACATCGGCAATAACAACCGGGCGGAAGATTTCCATAACAAGGGAAAAGCGTTAATGTCTAGTGCACCAACAAAATCCGAGGAATAACGCTCCCCCGCTTCCTTGAATTCTATGGAATCTCATAATCATCCAGCGAAAAACGTACGGTTATCCGAATAATCCGGTAGTCCACAGCCATTTCCCTTCCTTCCAGCCCTTGGCAAGACATTGAAAACAAATCACTAGACAGACAACCGTGGTGTTGGTCCTGTTTGGTACAGGGTGTGCATTAACCTGTCTGGACCCGATGTGTATTGAGCGTCTCCAGCGCTAGCGGCAACAAGCACCTGCACTAGTGGACCCCAAGTCAAAGAAGCACAAGATTCTCAAGGAGGAGTGGAACCATATGGCGAAAAGGCTAGTAGCGATTTTTGCCCTGACAGCAATGCTGTTTAGCCTTACGGCGATCGGCATTGCCCAAGAATCGACCGTCAAGGGCAACCTCGGCGGAACCGTAACCGACCCGTCCGGCGCAGTCGTGGCCGGAGCAAACGTGGCCATCACTGGTCCTACCGGACAGCGGAGCATGACCACGGATGCAGAAGGTCGCTTCCTGTTCCAAGTGCTGATTCCGGGCAACTACTCGGTGAAGATCAGCAAGGAAGGTTTCAAGACTGCCGAAGTACGGTCGGCAGAGGTTGTGACCGGCCGCACCTCAAACGTTCTGCTGAAGCTGGAACTCGGAACTTCAGCGACGACGATCGAAGTCAATGCCTCAGCAGTCGAAGTGGACACTACTTCGACCGCAGTGGGATCAAACCTGACCGACAACTTCTACGAGTCAGTCCCCGTCGGCCGTGGCGTTACGGCCCTGTTCTATGCTGCGCCTGGCGTGACCTCGGGCGGCGGCACTGGAACGGCGAACCCCTCGATTGCGGGCGGCACCGGTCTGGAAAACAATTATGTTGCGGATGGCGTGAGCATCACCGACGGTGGCTTCGGCGGCATCGGCGTGTATTCACGCATGTACGGCTCGCTATCGACCGGCATCAACCTTTCGTTTGTGAAGGAAGTCGACGTAAAAACAGCTGGTTTTGAGGCGCAGTATGGCAAGTCGACCGGCGGGATCGTGCAGATCGTAACCAAGAGCGGTTCGAACCAATACCACGGCGTGGTGAGCGGATTTTTTGCTCCACAGAATTTTGAATCCAGCCGCCATTTCTCTGATGACTACGCGCAAGGCGGATCGCAGGAGCGGTTCAATCTGCAGGGCAAGATTTTGCACCAGGCTAACTTCGACGTGGACGGCGAAATCGGCGGCCCACTTCTCAAGGACCGACTCTTCTTCTTCGGTTCGTTCAACCCGCAGTGGAACAGGGACTACGATCGGTATGCGCAGTATCGAAATCCATCCGATCTGGGTACGGCGGGATTAGCGGGACCTACCCAAACCACTCTCGGAAACTTTACTGTCCCCGTTCGGGTGTATTCCTATGCAGGAAAACTGACTTACAAGCTCAATGACCACAACCAGGTAGAAGGGTCGGTTTTCGGGGATCCTACCTATGGTGAGAACAGGGCCAACGGCAACAACGGACCGCAAACCGCTTCGGCCACGACCTTCGACAAACTACAATACGGAACCCGGAACATCGCAGCTCGCTATAACGGTACGTTCAGCCCGACCTGGCTGCTGAATGGATCGTTTGCCTGGGGCCACAACAACTTGAACGACAAGCCGGGCTCTCCAGTTTTCGGCATCGTGGACTACACACAGCGCACGCCGTGCAGTGCACCATTCTTCTATATCGACTGCACATCGACGAGCTCTGTCCTTCGCGGCCAGTTCAACCGGCAAGGTCTGGGGTACTACGAGAACACCACGGGCGACAACTATGGTGCGAACGTCGACACCACCAAGACGTTCCGGGCTCTCGGCGAGCACAACATGACTTTTGGCTATCACTACGACCACAACAAATACGACGGTAGCAAGGCTCGCACGGGTGGCTATCTTCCGGTGGATCTGGCGACCGCGCAGACGATCGCCGGAGGTCCCGGTACGCTCGCGAACCTTTTGAACGCTCGCGGCACCAACGCGGCCTTCCAGTTGCGGCCACGCGGAAATAAAAAGGCCTGCATTCCGGCGGGCGGAGCGACTCCGTTCTCGGCTGAGGTCTACGCGCCCGGGCTCGGTAATCCCGCGGTCGTAGGATTAACAGGGGCCAGTTCCTGCCCGGACGGCGGCTTCGGGGTAAATCTCCGCCAAACACGCGGGGAGTTCGGCAGTCCGAATTTCAACACGACCTCAATCGGTCACAATGCGTTCATTCAGGACAACTGGGCAATGGGCAAGTACGTCACCCTGAATGCCGGCATCCGTTGGGAGCAGCAGCATGTGGAAGGCGTGAACGCGAAGTACACCTTCGTGGACAACTGGTCTCCGCGCGTCGGCGTGAGCGTGGATCCGTGGGGCAACCGCAAGAGCAAGGTCTACGCAAACTTTGGACGCTACACCGAGAACCTCCCGTTGGATATCGCGATTCGTTCTCTCAGCGCAGAGTACGACTTCGCGGATACTAACTGGGTGCCACCCACGGACGGGGCTGGCCACGTGTTGATCAATCCAGACGGCACGCTGCCAATCTCCTCCTCGACCATGAGCGCAACCTTTACAGCTCAGCCGAATGGCGGGTTCATGCGCAGCCTGAACTCGGGTGCGTCGCTGCAGTCGGGCGAAGCTTTCGGCCGGGGAACCCGCAGCGAGTACCTCGACGAGTTTGTGGTGGGCTTCGAACATGAATTCGGTAACTCTGGCGTAATCTTCAGCACGCGCTATGTAGATCGCCGGATTAAGCGCATCATCGAGGACAATGCTGAGCTTTCCCCCGAAGCTGCACAAGGCGGAACCCTCACTTGCACTACAGTGGGGCCTAGCGATCCTGCGTGTTTCTCGTTCTCGCAGATCTATTTCATTAGCAACGTGAACAAGAAACAGGACTTGTTTATCAACCCTTCTCAGGTCGATTACGCGACCGATCTGGCTAACTATAACGCCACCGGTGACCCAACAGTCGGCGCACCACCTGCCTGTGCATCAACGGGCACCAATCGCACCTTGTATTCGGTGCCGACGGACAGCAACGGGAATTTCGTGAATGTCAATGGCAGCAATGCCATGTGCATTCCGAATGCTCTCGATGTCAATGGTGTACAACTGAGCGCAATCCCTGGCAGCGACGGGATCCCAGACGGGTTCGTCGATCCGAATCGCGTCTACAAAGCCATCGAGTTCGAAGTCAACAAGGCGATGTCGAAGGGTTGGCAGATGCGCGCCAACTACCGGATCGCCAAGCTGACGGGTAACTACGAAGGCTCATTCCGCAACGACAACGGGCAGAACGACCCCAACATCAGCTCGCTGTTCGACTTCACGCGCGGCGACTTCAACCTCCTCGGCCAGCAGTTCATCCCGGGCGTGTTGAACACCGATGTGCGTCACCTGGCGAACGGATTCGTCAGCTACACCTTCAGCGGCAACCATGCCAAGGGGTTGACGATGGGGAGCTCGGTGCACTTCCAGACGGGCATCCCGATCAACAACCTGTACGCGCACCCGGTCTACGCCAACGCAGGCGAAATTCCGTTCTGCGCGGACAACACGGTTAATTGCCCCTCGGCGCGCGGTTCGCTGGGCCGTACGTCGGACTTCGGCAGTGTCGACTACCACGTGGACTATCCGATCCGGATTACCGAAGGATCGCGTCTGCGCATTGGTGCTGACCTGTTCAACATCACCAACAACAAGACCCAGCTGCGCTTCGATCAGTTTGCGCAGCGCACCGTCGGAGTTCCGAACGCTGACTTCCTGAAGCCAACGGGTAACGGACCCTCCGCCGTGAACGGCAACACCAACCCCGGGTATCTGCGTCCGTTCAATGCCCGGTTGAGCGTGAAGTTCGAATTCTAAAGCTGAAAAGCTGAACAGAATTCGTTCCAAAGGGAGGGAGGGCCCAACTAGGGCCCTCCCTTTTTTCTTTGCTAGAATTGACAGCCTTTGGGAGGAACCATGCCAAGACGACTGCGTCATCTCTGCATTGCGGTTGTTCTGCTGGTGCTGGCCTCCTCACCCTCGTGGGCGGCTTTTATTCGCGGAGTTGTACGCTTTAGGGACGGCAGGTTTGCGGACAAGGTTGTGGTGAGACTGCGTTCTGACAAGATTGCCTTCTACACAGAAACCACAACGGACCCTCGCGGAAAGTTTGATTTTGACGGCCTTACACCGACTACCTACCACATTACGATAGAGGGCCAGGGGTTCCGTCCTTACGAAAGCGTCGTCGACATCACCGTATCGAAGATGGATTACGAAGAAATCATGCTCACACCCGTTAAGGACGCCGAAGCTGTGGCTCCCCCTGAGGGAATCGTCAACGCTGAGGACGCTCCCATCCCTCCCGTTGCCCTCAAGGAATATGACGCGGCCAAGAAGGCGTTGGAGGACAAGGATGCCGACGGGAGCGTCAAGCACTATCGCAAGGCTCTTCAGATCTACCCCAAGTACGCAGCCGCCTACCTGGGACTCGGCCTGCTCCACTTGGAGCTGGGGAAGCTCGACGATGCGCAGAGTGAGCTCCAGAGTGCCAATGAGCTCAGCCCAAACAATCCTGGGGGCTATCTGGCTCTAGGCGCCTTATTCAATAAACAAAAAAAGTACGATGATGCGGCAAAGGCCCTGGGCCGAGGGCTGGAACTGAACCCCGAAGTGGCCGACGGGCAGTATGAGCTGGCAAGGACGTACTGGGCGACCGGCAGATGGCAAGACGCTGAGCCCCACGCACAGAAAGCGGCGACGCTAGCTCCGACTATGGCGGCTCCTCACGTGCTGTTGGGAAACATTGCTCTGCGCAAGCAGGACGCGGCGGGGGCGATGAAGGAGTTCCAGGAATATCTGCGGCTCGATCCCAACGGACCCATGGCGGGCGGTGTGAAGCAAATGATTGCCAAGATCGAGGCGAGCCAGAAGAAGTAGCGCAGGACACATTTTCCACAGTCGACACACTCCTGAATGCGACGCATCCGCGAGCTTTGGTGAGCCTTTTGGCCTCGGGGCTCTTTTCCTGCGTTCGGAAAAGAATTGGGCATACCGCGAGCTCATCCCCCTGCCTTGATGACTTCCGTAACCTACTCCCCAAACCAAAGTTGACGTATGACTAGCTTGTACCTGTCAGGTTTTACGACACGGCCTTCGACCAGGGCGAATTTCAGAAATCAGTTTTTCGGACGTGCGGGCCCTTTCAATGGGGCCGGTCCGTTCTCGACACAAGTGGGTGGAGGAGCTATGCGGACAGTCAGGATGCTTGCGGCAGGCGTGGTGATGGCGTTGTTCGGGGCGATCGCGCACGCGCAGACCGGTTCGATCCAGGGAACAGTGACGGACAACTCGGGGGCGGTCGTTCAGGGAGCGTTCGTGTCCGTGCGAAGTGTCGAGACCAACGCGACGCGTGCCGTCTCGACCAGCGGTGCGGGCGTCTACAGCCTGCCGAACCTGCCGGTGGGGCACTACGACGTTACCGTAAAGAAGGACAGCTTCCGCGTCTACCACCTCGAGAACATCCAATTGACCGTGGCGCAGGCCCTGGGGCTCGACATAACCCTCGATCCCGGAACCGTGAGCGAAGAGGTCATGGTCAAAGCCAGCGACGTGCCGGCAGTAGACCTGGAGACCTCGCAAGTCAGCAACCTCGTCGATGAGCGCACGATGAAAGACCTCCCGCTGCTCACCCGAAATCCTTACGACCTGCTGCTGCTTTCCACTGGCACCGCAACAACGAACGCTTTGGGGGGCTACACCGTCAATGGTCAGCGGGAAAGGAACAATAACTTCCTCCTGGACGGGGCAGACAACAACGACACGTCGGTTCCCGGCGGGCAAGGCAGCATTGTCCTGAATTCAAGTCCAGAATCTGCTCAAGAATTTCGTGTGATCACAGCCACGTTTAACGCCGAGTTCGGACGGAACACGGGCGCGATCGTCGACGTGGTCTCCAAGAGCGGCACCAACAGCTTCCATGGGGACGCCTATGAGTTTGGCCGTTGGAACTGGCTGGGCGGAGCGCGTGACTGGTTTAACCACAGCATCGACCCGGTGAGCGGCAAAATCGAGAAGATCAATCCTTACACCCGCAATCAATTCGGCTACTCTGTGGGCGGCCCAATCTGGAAGAACAAGACCTTCTTCTTCTTCAACGAGGAATTTCAACGCTTCCGCACAACCCTCACGAACCAAGTGACTGTTCCCACCACTGCATTCAAGACCGGGCAGTTCCAGGCAGTCACCGTCGACCAAAACAACCAGCCGATGCCGGTTACGGTGGACCTGTCGCCGTCTTCGTCGCAAAACATCTATGGCTTGGCGCCCGACCCCACGACGGCCAACGTCCTGGCTCTTCTGCCGCCACCAACCCTGTCCAACGCCGATGGCTACACGGGGCAACTGTTTTTTCCGAGTGCGGACATACAGAACAGCTATCAGACGATCCTGAAGCTCGATCATCACCTCAACGACAAGCACGTGGTCTCGGTGCGGCTGGGATACGACCATCTCCAGGATCCCAACGCCGGGCATTTTGACATTCTGCCGGGTGCGATTGGTGGGCAGGATGAGAAGGCGATATCGAAGGGACTGTCGGCGAACCTGGTCTCGACCCTGAACGGAAGCCTGATTAACAGCTTCAATTTCGGTTTCAATCACATCTTCGCGGGATTTAAGTGCAACGGTCTCGACAAGCTGAACAGCGTAAACCCGCTGGACAAATTCGGGCGCGGGTGGGACTACCTGACCGAGCCCTACACCGGGTTCGGCTGCCTGTCGCTCGCGGCGGACCTGCAATTCCGCGATACGGGCACGACCAGCTATGCAGATGATCTGACCTGGGTACGGGGATCGCACACCGTCAAGGTCGGGGTAGACTTCCGCTCCATCGGCGAGAGCGGCCCGAATGCGTTCTATACGCGCCGCCAGCTCACCATGCAGCCTGGGCTTCTCTTCGGTTTCAGTTTGCTGAATTTCGGCGCCAACGCGGGATTTGATCCCTTTATCAACGACGCTGCGGCCCTCTACTACGGGCTCGTCACCGGTGATCTAAACGCGGAGTACTTCACCAAGGGAGGGAGCCAGCGCATACCGCTCGACGACCGCCACTTCCGGCAGCATGAATACAGCTTTTTCGCGCAGGATGCTTGGAAGGTGCGTCGCAACCTCACTCTGTCTCTTGGGCTGCGCTACCAGTTCAATGGAGTGCCTTTCGAGGAACAGGCGAACTTCTCGAACCTACTGACGAATCCGCAAGCGTTCGCCACTCCGGTAACCTTCACGATCGTTGGGCCTGGCACCGGGAAGATGCTCTACAACAACGACTACTCCGGAATCGAGCCGCGCATCGGATTCGCCTACGATCCCAAGGGCGATGGCAAAACTGCAATCCGCGCCGCCTTTGGCATCTTCCACGATCGGATGTTCGGAAACCTTTTCGGAAATGCGCGGGGCAATCCTCCTTTTGAGCAGGACTGGTCCACACAGCCATTCGATACTTTGGCGGGCAACGATGCCCTCGGCTTCGGTACATTCGCGCTCCCTGCGCCTCCGGACACGCACCCGTCGTTGACCATTCCCAATGGATCGCAACTGGGGACGTCGGTGATCTTCGATCCACACTTCCACAACACGGCGAGCGCGAGCTGGAATTTTGGCGTGCAGCGCGACATCGGATGGAATTCGGTCATGGATTTGAGCTACGTCGGCACCAAGGGCTCTCACCTTTACCGCGTCGTGGACGGAACGCCTCCGGTGCCTGCACTGGTCGCAAACCTGCTGGTTGCCTGCGACGGAGTGACTCCCTTTACGAATGTGTTTGGGCAGTCCACAACTTGCTCAGCCACGGATGTAGTAAAGAGCAACCTGTTCACCGGCTACGACAACGGATTCCTGCCGTTCAACGCGATTCCCAACAACGCGTTGGTGGAACCCTCGTACAACCGCTCGATTTCCAGTTCGACTTATCACGCGCTGCAGGCGAAGATCACTCGCCGGTTTACACGCGGGCTGCAGTTCCAGGGCTCGTATACGTGGGCGCACGCGATCGATGACGCGGGCGACCCGCTCAAGCCCGGAGCCGGCAACCGGGCCTTCCCCCGCGATTCCCTCGCGCTTTACCAGGAGCGGGGAAACTCGGATAACGACATCCGTCACATTGGGGTCATTAATTACATCTATGAACTGCCGTTCGGGCGGGGCCGAAACTATGTCTCTGGAGGCGCCATCGGCCGAGTTCTGGAAGGCCTGCAGTTTGGCGGAATCGCGTCTCTGCAAACCGGGCACGCGTTTGACATGTACAGCATAACCGACAGCCAACGGACGGGTCTCAGCAACCGCCCGGATTTGGCGGGAGATCCGTTTGCTCCGGGGGCCAACACGGGCAGCACGCTCGGCAAGGTGTTCTTCGCGAATCCGGACGCCTTCCAGGAGCCGCCCTACGGTCGGGCGGGGAACCTGGCGCGCAACTACTTCCATGGGCCGAGCTACGTCAACTTCGACATGTCAGTGTCGAAGAAGATGAGATTCGGGGAGCGGGTCGGGATGGAAGCGCGCTTCGAGTGCTTCAACATCTTCAACCGTCCTCAATTCGCCACACCCGGATCCGATTCGAGTGCGCTCGGCAACAGGACTCAATCAGGCCTGACCGGCATCATTCTCTCTACCCTGACGCGCGAAGACGGAACCACGTCGGCGCGGCAAATGCAGTTGGCATTGAAGCTGACGTTCTAGTTGAAAGAGTTCAGAATGCGTAGCCGCCTGCAGCTCAGCACAGGCGGCTTTTCTTTGACCAAAAATGGAGGCCAGAGTTCCTTTGGAGTCGTTGCCCCTGCTACAGATGCGGGGTCCTTCGACTCCGTTCGGCTGCACCTCACTCCGCTCAGGATGACAGGGCGGCGGCTCACTTCCCAAACATTGGGTAATGGCTCGCGGCGCCCATGAAGAACAGCAGCACGATGCTCAGGAAGGCGTTGGCGCGCGAGGCTAGGAATGCCATGCGGGCCATGCGCTTGGATTGTTCGGGCATGGGGGTGCCTTTTTCGGCGTTGTCTTTGGTCCAGGCGATCAGCCGCTTTTGAATACGCCAGATCACTCCCCAGACGTTGAGCATCATCACCCAGCCGATGCCTCCGCCGACGCCGATCGACAGCAGGCGATTGCTCTCCCAGCCGTGGTTGTTCATGCTGAGGAAGAGCCAGGCTGCGGCCGCGACCACCACGGAGTAGATCATGCCGATCACGGGGCCCTTGTCCAGCGCGCCTTTTCCGGGAATCAGCACGGCGTAAAGGATGGCCCAAACCACCGTCCAGATGCCGAAGAAGCTGCCCATCACCAGGCCCGCCGAGCCGCCACCGTTGCGGGCGTCAGCACCGACGACGCTGCCCCAATAGGCGAGGCCGGCAAGCACCGTTGCGACGGCGGCGTGGCGAAACCAATAGAGCGCGCGTGGCATCAGCAACGGGACGACTTTGCCCTTGGTGGCGGCGTCGAGCTCTTTCTGGAGAGGCACGTTGACGAGGTTGAAGAAGTAAAGCAGGCCGATCCAGGTGATCCCGGCGAGGAAGTGGATCCAGCGCGCGATCATCAGGAAGTTGGTGTTGAAGTCGGTGGGGATATGGATGTTCACGTCGATAAGGGCCGGGACGGGATGGAGCATCGTAAAGGGTCCTCCGGGAGAGTAAGCGCGGATTGTACATGAGCCTTTGGCACTTAGCATTTGGCATTTAGCCGGTTGGGGACTGGACGGAGAGCAGACTCAGGTCTTGCCTGAGGAGGCAAGACCATTCGGCTCTGATTGAGCTTGATGGCGCGACCTAGGGCCACATCCCATGCCACGCTGGGTCCGCGTGTGGGGGTAACCTCCGAGCGAAGGTTACCCGAACCTGCGGGGATGGAAGAGCCCTGCGGACCAAGTGCCAAATGCTACTTGCTAACTACTCACTGCCGGATTTACCGCGGGCGGACCAAGATTCGAGTCCAAATCCTTCTCCTCAGACACCAACACCAGTCTGTTGGAAACTCCCTTATCAGAATGGGTTGAAAAGTAAGGGCCGAGGCCGTATTGTTACGAGGTATTGTCCAAGGTGGGCTGCGGTCATGGCCGATGGTCGCCAGTTCGCCGCGGAGTTTCCCCCCAGAGTCTCGCAGCCGGTTGCGCCACGGGCCGCGGGGCCAACTGTTTGTAAGAATACCCAACTTGCAAGGAGATCGGCAGATGGAAAACAAGCCGGCGCAAAATATCCAGGATTCTTTCCTCAACACGGCCCGCAAGGAAAAGCTCAACATCACGATCTATCTGCTGAGTGGGGTCAAGCTCACGGGCCGAATCCGGTCATTTGACAAATATTCGGTCGTGCTCGAGACCAACAATCAGGAGCAGTTGATCTTCAAGCACGCCATCTCCACGGTGGTGATGGGGCGGGTGCCGCACGCCGCGTTCGCGGGGCATGGGGAAGGAAAGCCCGCTGCGGTGGCCACGGTACCAGCGCCGCCTGCGCCCACCAGTGCGTCTGGCACCGAAGGCTAGGCGCCTCTTCCGTTGCCCACGTCCGATTCGAAGCGCTCACGATCCGAGGACGCGGTTCGCCGCGCGGTCCGCGGCGAGCGCAGTGCTATGCCCCGTGAGCCCCGGGATACGGGCGAGCGAGCGTTCCTGGTAGGACTGGATGTACGCACACGCTCGCGCCAGGCTGGCAAGCGCACGCTGACCTCGGGCGCGCAAGCGTCACGCGATGCGGCGACCAGCGTAGGGGCCGGCGCGAAGTCACCCAGCATTCCTGAGTTCAGCGCCGAGGAATCGCTCGACGAACTGCGCACGCTCGCGACCAGCGCGGGGGCGGTCGTCGTGGGCGAAGTTTTGCAACGGCGCGACCGGCTCGATCCGGCGACCTTGATCGGCGGCGGCAAGCTTGAAGAAATCCAGGGCAGGGCGGCCGCCTTGGATGCGGACCTCATCCTGTTCGATCACGATCTATCTCCTTCACAGCAACGGAACATCGAGCGCGTCCTCCATAGGCGGGTGATCGACCGTACCCAACTGATCCTCGACATTTTTGCCCGCCACGCGAAGACCCGTGAAGGCCAGTTGCAGGTGGAGTTGGCGCAGCTCGAGTACATGCTGCCGCGGCTGGCCGGGCGCGGCGTGGAAATGTCACAACTCGGCGGTGGCATCGGAACCAGAGGTCCGGGCGAAACGCAGCTGGAAACGGATCGACGCAAGATCTACCGCCGCATCCGGCACGTCAAAGAACAGATTGAAAACGTCCGGCGTATCCGCGCGCAGCAGCGGCAGCGGCGCGAGTCGGTGCCGGTGGCTACGGTCGCGCTGGTGGGCTACACGAATGCGGGGAAGTCAACGTTGTTCAACGCGCTGACCAAGGCCGAGGTGCTGGCGTCGTCGCAGATGTTTGCCACCCTCGATCCCACGATTCGGGGTGCGGAACTGCCCTCGCGACGGCGTGTGCTGCTGTCAGACACCGTGGGTTTCATCCGTAACCTGCCACACACGCTGGTTTCCGCGTTTCGCGCGACCCTCGAAGAGGTGCAGAAAGCGGCGCTGATTCTGCATGTGTCGGATGCAGGCAGTCCGCTGACGGCCGAACAAGATGCTCAGGTGGAGTTGGTCCTGAAAGAGCTCGAGGCCGAGAAAAAGCCGCGGCTGCACGTGATGAACAAGATCGACCTTCTCGAGCCGAAGCAACGGGAAGCACTCCGCGACGACGCACGCACAGTGCACGTGTCAGCCGCCCGCGGGATTGGCGTAGCGACGCTGCTGGAGCGCATCGATCAAGTGCTTGAGGAAGATCCCGTGAGCCGCGTGCGGCTCAGCGTGCCGCAGAAAGAAGGGAAGGTGCTGGCGATGCTGGCGGCGCAGTCGCGCATCTACTCGCGCCAGTATCGCGATGGTGTGGTGGAGATGGAGGCGGAAGCGCCGGAATCGGTGGTCCGGAGGGTGCGGGAGTTTGTGGTAAAAACCAGCTCCTAGCTGCCAGCTCCTGGCCCATCGCGAGGAGGAGCAAGAAGCTTCCTAGTTCTGCGTTGGCAATCGCAATTCTTATGCCCTGTTTCGAGTGGTCGGACGTCCCACCCTGGCGAAAAGCTGTGATCGGGCTCGCAGTGATTGTCTTCTTCATCGCTCGATCTACCCTACTCGACAAAGAATTGACAATCTACACATCGGCTCCAGCTCACCCGAACTTCGTCACACAGCAGATTTATCCTGGGCAAGTGAACCACGGGTATCTGCGCTAGCTAACCAGCGAAGAAGCGGAATCGCTTGCGAAGTGGAGAGCGGTTGGTCCGGCCTTGGTGGCAGTCGCACTTGGGACTATCGGAGTCCCGCTCTTCGCCGGTACAGGAAAGGCCGGAAGCTAGCTGCCATCAGCCAAAAATTAAATGGGCCAATAGCCAAAAAGCGGTGACTTTTCTTGGCTACCGGCCCATTCGATCCTGAATTGGATCGGAGGTGATGTATTTATGCTAGCTCGATTTTGGCCGAAGTCAAGGGTTTGTTGCAGAAAGTTTCGACGTCACCTCGGAGGCTAGAACTTTTTTCCAGGCGGAGGGGGAACGGCCCTCTGCCGTCCCTCTTCCGTTGACACAAGCTCCCTAGGATGTTATATTTAGGGGTTTCATAGCCCTCTTTCTTCCGGTTCTTCAATCTAGCCATGGATGAGACGCTTCGACAGCTAGGCGGATTACTGCTCGGGTCCATACCCACGGTCATTCTTCTATTGGTGCTGTACGGGGCGTACACCGTGATTGTCCATCGGCCCCTGGCGCGGGTTTTGGCCGAACGGCAGGCAAAAACCGAAGGCGCCATCGAGAAAGCAAGGGCCGATGTTGCCGCCGCGGAGGCGCGTACCGCCGAATACGAACAGCGCCTGCGGGAGGCACGCACGGCCGTCTTCAAGAGCCAGGAGGCGCGCCGCCAGGCCGCTCTGCAAGCCCGGGCCGCGGCATTAGCCACGGCACGAACCAAAGCCCAGGATCAGGTGCAGCAGGCACGGACCGCCATCGAGAAAGACAAGACTGCCGCGCAGGAAGGCTTGCAGGCCGATTCGGCGCGCCTGGCGGGCGAGATTATCCGGAGGGTGCTGAGTCCCGTGGGAGCGCCCCCTCCCGCAGGTGGCGCATGATCACAGGGCACCCGCGATTCCTGTGGCTCTCTGCCCTTGCCCCGCTTGGGCTTGGCGTTTTGGCCATCGTGCTCTTCTTGATGCCTGTCAGCTGCCCGGCGCAGGAATCTGGAGCCGCAAAGCCTGCGCAGGCGCAATCCCAGAAAAACGAAAAAAAGGGGGAACCGGGGTTCGGCGAGCAACTGGCCAAGGAAACGCGCGAGGCCGCAGGCGAAGAAGAAGACGAGACGGCGCAGTTCAAGAAGTCGTCATCGGTGGTCTGGCTGTCGAAGCTAACGGGCGGGAACTTGCAGCACGCCTATTGGCTGGCGGTGCTGATCAACTTCGGCGTGATTGCGGGAGTTTTGGTCTGGGCTGGCAGGAAATTCCTGCCCGGAGCGTTCCGGGCGCGGACTGCGGCGATTCAGCGCGCGATGGAACAAGCCAGGCGTGCGAGTGAAGACGCCAACCGCCGTCTGGGAGACATTGAATCGCGTCTGTCGCGGCTGGGCGACGAAATTGCCGCTATGAGAGCCACGGGAGACGCGGAGTTGGCTGCGGAACAGGCCCGCATCAAGGCTGCTGCCGACGAAGACGCTCGCAAAATCGTGGAATCAGCCGAGCAGGAAATCGCTGCCGCAGCCAAGGCAGCTCGACGCGATCTGACCAACTACGCGGCCGACCTGGCCATTTCGCTGGCCAAGAAACAGATTCACGTGGACGCGAACACCGACTCGTCGCTGGTGCGAAGCTTTGCCGACCGCCTGGGGCGAGCTGAGGACGGAGGGAAGAACTAGCTCGTGGCCTCCGTAACCAACACTTACGCCCGCGCCGTCGCCGATGTTGTTTTCGACCGCAAACTGGATGCAGGCAAGGTCCTGCAAGAACTGCATGCGCTCAGCGAGTTGCTGAAAGAAAATGAAGACCTGCGGCGCGTGTGGGAGAATCCTGCGATCTCCGCGGAGCAGAAGCGCCGCGTGCTGGACGCGATCGTCAAGCGCGAGGGCTTTTCGGGCGAGGTCCGCAACTTCCTGGCCGTGCTGATTGATCACCGGCGCATGCATCTGTTCGATGGAATTGTCGATCAATTGCGGCACGAATTGGACGCGCGCATGGGATTTGCCGAGGCCGAGATCACGAGCTTTCGCGACTTGAGTGATCCTGAGAAACGAAAGCTGGAAGCGCAAGTGGAGAAGCTGACCGGAAAGAAAGTCCGCGCCAAGTATTCGCGCGATGCCTCGATCCTGGGCGGCGCGGTGGTGCGCGTCGAGAGCACGATCTACGACGGATCGGTGCTTGGGCAGTTGCAGCGGATTCGGGAACAGATCGCGGGCAGCTAGCGGCTGGTGGCTGGCAGCCGGCGGCCAAAGCTCTTGACCGCAAAGGATGCGAAGAAAGGCCGCAGAGCTCGCGAAGGAAGGACTTCAAGAGAATTGGGTGCGTTCGAAATCTCAAGCTAGCCGCGAGGAGCTAGCAGCTAAGAGCTGATTTTCTATGGCACAGATTAAGGCAGACGAGATATCGCAGCTGATCCGCGAGCAGATCGAGAACTACGAAAGCAAGATCACGGTCGATGAAGTCGGCACGGTGATCACGCTCGGCGACGGCATTGCCCGGGTGTACGGGCTCGACAAGGTGATGGCGGGCGAACTGCTCGAGTTTCCGCATGGCGTGGCTGGCCTGGCTATGAACCTGGAAGAAGACCAGGTGGGCGTGGTGCTGCTCGGCGACTACACCGAAATCCGCGAAGGCGACGAAGTGAAGCGAACGGGCCGCATCATGAGCGTGCCCGTCGGCAAGGCGCTGGTCGGCCGAGTGGTGAATTCACTGGGTCAGCCCATCGACGACAAGGGCCCGATCGCCACGACAGAATTCATTACCCTGGAGCGCATTGCGCCAGGCGTCATTGATCGCCAGCCGGTGCGCGAACCCATGGCGACCGGGCTCAAAGCGATTGATTCTATGATTCCGATCGGCCGCGGACAACGCGAGCTGATCATCGGCGACCGCCAGACCGGGAAGACGGCGATCGCTCTCGACACCATCATCAACAGCAAGGGCAACGACCTGATTTGCATTTACTGCGCGATCGGGCAGAAGCGGTCGTCGATTGCCCAGGTGGTGAAGATTCTCGAAGACGCGGGCGCGATGGAGTACACGATCGTCGTCGCGGCTTCGGCGTCGGAGCCGGCGCCCATGCAGTACATCGCACCCTATGCGGCGTGCGCGATGGGCGAGTACTTCCGCGACAACAAGGGCCATGCGCTGGTCATCTACGACGACCTTTCCAAGCACGCGGCTTCGTATCGTGAGATCTCGTTGCTGTTGCGGCGGCCGCCGGGACGCGAGGCATATCCCGGTGATGTGTTCTATCTCCACTCGCGCCTGCTGGAACGTGCCGCCAAGATGAGCGACAAAATGGGCGGCGGATCGCTGACGGCGCTACCTGTGATTGAGACGCAGGCAGGTGATGTTTCGGCGTACATTCCGACCAATGTGATTTCGATTACCGACGGTCAGATCTTCCTGGAAACCGACCTGTTCAACTCGGGCGTGCGCCCCGCCGTCAACGTGGGTATCTCGGTGAGCCGCGTCGGCGGCAGCGCACAGATCAAGGCCATGCGACAGGTAGCAGGATCGTTGAAGCTTGAACTCGCCCAATACCGCGAACTCGCGGCGTTCGCGCAGTTCGGCAGCGACCTCGACAAGGCGACGCTGAACCAGTTGAACCGCGGCCAGCGGCTGGTTGAACTGCTGAAGCAGGGCCAGTTCTCGCCGCTACCGTTCTCGAAGCAGATTCTCATTATTTTCGCCGGAACCAGCGGTTCGCTGGACGACATGCCGGTGGAGCAGGTGCGCCCGTTCGAATCCGAGCTCTACAAGTACGTCGACCTGACCAACCCCGGCCTGCTGCGGACGATCATGGACAAGAAGATTCTCGACGATAACCTGAAGGCCGAGATGGCCAAGGTGATCCGGGAGTGCAAGGAGCAGTTCGCGGCGGCAAGGAAGGGATAACAGCACTGCTAGCTTGTGGCTGGCGAAGGCGTCGTGGTGGAAATGCTTGTCAGCACTTTTGGAGACGCGATCGGTTGTGGTTTTAGGTTTTGGTCTTGGGTTTTGGTCTTTGGGTTTTCGTTAAGAGCTGCCAGCTAAGAGCTAAATAGCTGATTCGTATGGCCAACGTTCTCGACATCAAACGGCGCATTCGCAGCGTGATCAACACGCGGCAGATCACCAAGGCCATGAAGATGGTCTCGGCGGCGAAGCTGCGCCGCGCGCAGGACCGCGCGTTGGCGGCGCGCCCGTATGCGCACATGCTGACCAATGTTCTTAAGTCATTGGTGTCGCGGGCAGAGATCTACGATCCCGAGACCGGCGAGCCGCGGCATCCTCTGCTGGCCGAGAGGGAAGAGAAGAACACCCTGCTGATCGTCGTGACCGGCGACAAGGGCCTGGCCGGTGCTTTCAACACGAACATCCTGAAAGCGGCCATGCAGTTCATCGGGGAGAAGGCCGGCAAGAACATCGAGATTGAAACCATAGGGCGCAAAGGGCGCGACTTCTTGCGCCGGCGTTTCCCGGTCGCTGAACCTCGGAGCGCGGAGTCAACGGAGCCGCCACGCACCACGTTGATTGGCGAGCAGATCGGCGTGCTGCATAAGGTCGATCACGCCTTGGCCACAAAGATCGCGGAGCGTGTGATCGAGCGTTACTCCGAGCGCGCCATCGACGCGGTGTACCTGATATTTAACGAGTTCAAGTCGGTGATCCAGCAGCGGCTGGTGGTCGAGCGGGTGCTGCCAATCATAGAAGTCGGCGTCGCGCAAGTGGAAGTCGCTCGCGAGTTGACTCAGAGAGAGAAAGAAGAAGCGCAGAAAGCGGCGATTTCGGCGGGCGTGGGCATGCGCTCGAGCGAAGAGCGCGCGATCGATAGAGCCGCGAAGGGTTTTGCCACGTCGCAGGTTGATTACATTTACGAGCAGACTCCGGAGGAGCTGTTCAACGATCTGCTGCCAAAATACGTCGGCATCCAGATTTTCCATGCATTGCTCGAGTCGGTGGCGGCGGAGCACGCGGCGCGCATGACCGCGATGGAATCGGCGACCAACAACGCGACCGACATGATCGACTCCCTGACGCTCGCGATGAACCGCGCGCGCCAGGCCAAGATCACAAAAGAGATTATTGAGATTGTGAGCGGAGCGGCGGCGCAGTAGAGCAGCTGTCAGCTATCAGTCGTCAGCTGTCAGCTGGGTTCGACGAGTATGCGAGGCCCTTGCAGAGCCGCCCATCGCCATCGGAGAGACAGATCGTAAGGTTCTCGCCGCACTACAGACCAAGCGGCTGAGAGCTGGCGGCTGAAAGCTGAGAGCTGATTTCTATGTCAGAAAACACTGGACACGTCATACAGATTGCGGGACCGGCGGTGGATGTACAGTTCACCGAAGCTGGCCTGCCTCCGATTTATCAGGCGGTGCGCGTGGTGAGCGACGGCTTCAAGGTGCCGCAGCCCATCAACGTTATTCTTGAAGTGCAACAGCACCTCGGCGAAGGCCGCGCGCGCTGCATCGCCATGGAAGCCACCGACGGCATGGTGCGCGGCATGAAGGCCGTCGATCTAGGCGGCCCCATCTCGGTGCCCGTGGGGCCCGGGACGCTGGGCCGCGTGATGAACGTGATTGGCGAGCCCGTCGACCAGCTTGGGCCGATCGAGTTCAAGGAAAAGCTGCCCATTCACCGCCCGGCTCCCGCATTCGACGAGCAGGCCACAACTGCCGAAATGTTTGAGACCGGAGTGAAGGTCGTCGACCTGATCCAGCCGTTCTTGAAGGGCGGCAAGATCGGATTGTTCGGCGGCGCCGGCGTGGGCAAGACAGTCTTCATTCAGGAACTGATCAACAACGTCGCCAAGCAGCACGGCGGATTCTCCGTGTTTGCCGGCGTGGGTGAGCGCACCCGCGAAGGCAACGACCTGTGGCTCGAAATGAGCGAGTCGGGCGTGATCAAGCCCGGCGATCCGTCGAAATCGAAGGCCGCGCTGATCTACGGGCAGATGACCGAGCCCCCCGGGGCGCGTCTCCGCGTAGCACTGACCGGGCTGACCGTCGCGGAATACTTCCGCGACAAGGAAGGCGCCGACACGCTGCTCTTTATCGACAACATTTTCCGCTTCACGCAGGCCGGCTCGGAAGTCTCGGCACTGCTGGGCCGCATGC
>Ga0306921_10001118_pt1 | contig 25500 bp, 22 predicted proteins | sample sta12Cox44000080_FD_203760 | JGI IMG/M metagenome (GOLD analysis project Ga0306921, IMG submission 203760) | Lab enrichment of tropical soil microbial communities from Luquillo Experimental Forest, Puerto Rico - statoxic.12C.oxic.44.000.080 (v2)... | ecosystem: Environmental > Terrestrial >...
AACCCCGCCATGCCAATCCTCGAAGCCTTCATGGCTCTGGGCTACCTCGCCGCCGTCACCACGCGGGTCACCCTCGGCACCGAGGTGCTCGTGCTGCCGCAGCGTCAGCCCGCGCTCGTGGCCAAGCAGGTGAGCACGCTCGACACGCTCTCCGGCGGCCGCGTGCGCCTGGGCGTGGGTGTGGGCTGGCAGGAGTCGGAGTACGAGGCACTCGGCGAGGACTTCCATACGCGAGGCACGCGCATGGACGAGGCCATCCGGCTCCTGCGCGCCTACTGGTGCGACGCGGAGGTGAGCTTCGACAGCGCGCACTATCCGACGGTGGCCATGAGCATGGAGCCGAAGCCGCCCCAGGGCGCCCGCCTGCCCATCTGGGTCGGCGGCAATTCCGAGGCGGCCTATCGTCGCGTGGGACGCCTCGGCGACGGCTGGCTGGCCAGTCGCGTGGAGGATGCCGACGGCGCGCGCGCGGCCATCGCGAGCATCCGCCGTCACGCCGAGGAGGCAGGGCGTGATCCCGCGGCCATCGGGCTCCAGAGCATGGTGGCCCCGCCCCCGCGCGACGCCGCGGGCAAGACCTTCTACGCGAGCCACGACGCCGTGCTCGCCCGCGTCGCCGCCCTCAAGAGCATGGGCTTCGGCTGGGTCACCCTCAACGCCACCGCCATCTTCCAGGCGGGCGCGCGCTCCGTCGACGCCATGGCCGCCGAGCTCGCGAAGCTCCACGATCGCATCCGCGCCGAGGTGGGCTGAGCCCGACCCGTGGTCGGCGCCCCGCAGGCGATGGCGCTGTCGAGCGCGCTCTGCTCGGCGGTAGCCACCACGTTCATCCAGCGCGGCCTCCGCCGCTCCAACTTCTACGCGGGCTTCTGGATCAACATCGCCGTCGGGGTGATCGGGCTCTGGTCCATCGTGCTCCTCGTCGTGCCGTACCAGGACTACAACTGGCGCGCCGTGCCCTACTTCATCTTCTCCGGCGTGGTCGGCACGGCGGGGGGCCGCCTCTTCCGCGTGCTCGCCATCCACAAGGTGGGCGCCTCCGTGGCCGCGGCCGTGAACAACCTCTCCCCGCTCATCGCGAGCGGGCTCGCCATCCTCCTCCTGGGCGAGCGCGTCACCCCGCCCATCGTGGTGGGTACCCTCGTGATCGTGCTCGGGACCATTCTCCTCTCGCTGTCCGGCAAGTACGTGGGCTTTCACGTGCGCCACCTCGGCTATCCCTTGCTCGCCGCATCCTGCTTCGGCACCGTGGCCGTGGTGCGCAAGCTAGGCCTCGGGCACGCGGGTCCCCTCTTCGACTCCGCCATCAACATCACGGCGGCGCTGATCGCCTCCACCGCCTTCGTGGCCGCCACGGGCAATCAGGGCTCGCTGCGCTGCGACCGGAAGAGCCTCGCCTACTTCGCCCTGGGCGGCGTCTTCGAGAACAGCGGCGTGTTCCTCGTGCTCGCCGCGCTCGGCTTCGGCGACGTGAGCATCGTCACGCCCCTCGCGGGCACCGCGCCGCTCTTCGTGCTCCTCCTCGCCTACCTCTTTCCGAGCCACGCCGAGAAGATTGGCTGGCGCGTGGTCACGGGCGCGGTGCTGATCGTGGCGGGCGTGGTCCTGCTCTCGCGCTGAGCGGCTAGCGGAGGCCCCAGCTCTTCACCCGCTCCGGCGTGATCCGGAACATCACGCGGTTGGGCGGCATGGCGCGGCCGCCCCAGAACTTCGAGAGGTCGGGATACTTCGCGTGGAAGCGGTCGACGAGGGCCCGTCGCTCCGCGCCGTCGTCGAGGAAGGTCGCGCGGCCCATCACGGTGACGCCGCGGATCTCCTGGCCGCCTCCGCCCGCCTCGCCGACCACGCACACGCGGCCGTCGCGGCGCAGGTTGCGCACCTTCTGGGTTCCCGCCTCGCTGAGCATGGCCAGCGTGGCCGGATCGTGGACGAACCACATGGGCATGGCCAGGGGAGCGCCGTCGGGCTGCACGGTGGCGAGGAGGACGATCTCCTTGGTAGAGAGGAAGCGCTGAACGGCTGCGTCGGCGAGCGTCATCGGGGAATCCTCCAGGGATCGGGTGTGGTAGCTGGGCTCCCACAGGGTAGCGTGGATCTTCTTGGGATGCAGCGGGGCACCCTCACCATCTCAGCCCTCGCCTCCCCGCTCGAGGCGAGCGCCTCGGCTCGAACGGCGGCCCTCTCCCACTTTGAGGGATAGGGAGGATTGGCGGGGCTAGTGGTCTGCGGATAGACGCGCTATCCTGACGCCCGCTCCCCATGGACTTCGAGTTCAGCCCGGACGAGCAGGCCTTCGCCGAAGAGATTCGCGGATTCCTGCGCGCGCACCCGCCCGAGCGCTTCCCCGTGGACGGCATGGATGCAGGGTACGGCTCGGGCGCTCACTCCCGCGCCTTCCTGAGCGCGCTGGCCGAGCGCGGCTGGCTGGCCATGACGTGGCCGCGCGCCTTCGGAGGGCAGGAACGCTCGCTCATGTATACCCTCGTGCTCTTCGAGGAGCTGGCCGCGGTGGGCGCGCCTTTCGGTCCCCTCGCGGGATGCCAGCAGACGGCGGAGGGCATCATCCGCTACGGCTCGGAGACGCTCCGCCGCGAGGTGCTGCCGCGTATCGGTCGCGGCGAGGTAACCTTCTGGCAGGGATTCAGCGAGCCCGAGTCCGGCTCCGATCTGCTCTCCCTCAAGACGGAAGCGGCCCGGCGCGGCGACGAGTACGTGCTGCGCGGCCACAAGATCTGGAGCAGCCACGCGGGCATCGCGGACTACGGCCTCGTGCTCGCCCGTACCGACGCCTCCGCGCGCCGGCATCAGGGTCTCAGCATGTTCGTGGTCGACAACAGCTCCTTGGGCCTCGACATCCGGCCGATCCGGAGCCTCACCGGTGAGGTGTACCACCACGAGGTGTTCCTCGACGAGGTGCGCGTGCCCGCCGCCTACCTCCTCGGTAAAGAGGGCGAGGGCTTCACCCAGCTTCTCCGCGGGCTCGACACGGATCGCTTCTGGGGACGCTTTTACAAGGCACCCATGCTTCGACGCGTGCTCCGGGAGCTGGTCGAGTACGCGAACGTGACCGAGCGCGGCGGTGCGCTGCTTGCGCGCGATCCCGGCGTGCGGCGGCGGCTGGCCACGCTCGCCACCGACGTGGAGGCAGTGCGGCTGCTCTTCTACCGGATCGCGTGGATGATTCGCGAGGAGCTGCCCACGCCCTACGAGACGGCGCTCGTGAAGGTGATGGCCGACGAGACGGGGCAGGCGGTGGCCGCGCTCGGCATGGAGATGCTGGGGCTCTACGCGCCGCTCACCGGCGAGTCGCGCTGGGCGAAGCTCGGCGGCTCCATCCAGCACCTCTATCAGACGAGTCTCGGCCAGACCATCGCGGGCGGCACGTCGGAGATCCTCCGCTCCACCGTGGCCACCCGCGGCCTCGGTCTGCCCGCCGAGGCCCGCGCATGAGGGCCGCCGTTCGGGCCGAGGCGCTTGCCTCGAACGGGGAAGGCGAGGGCTGAGATGGTGAGGGGGAACTAACGAGCATGGATCTCCACCTCACACCCGACCAGCAGCTCCTCGTCAGCACCGCGCGCGACTTTCTTCGTCGCCAGTGCCCACCCGCCGTCATGGCGGAGAGCGTGGCGAGCGAGCGCGGCTTCTCCGAGGAGCTCTGGAAGGAGATCTCCGTGCTGGGATGGCCCGGCCTCCTCGTTCCCGCGGAATATGGTGGCAGCGGCGGCTCCATGATCGACGTGGCCCTCCTCCTCGAGGAGATGGGACGCGCGTGCTTTCCGAGCCCGTACACGCAGAGCGCGGTGGTGGCCGCCACGCTCATCGCCACTGCCGGCAGCGCTGCGCAGCGCGAGGGGCACTTGCCAGCCCTGGCCCGCGGCGACCGCATCGGCGCGCTCGCGCTCGCCGAGGAAAGCGCGTCGATCGACGATAAGTCGATCACGCTCCCGGGTGAGCCGGGCGGCCGGGTCACCGGCCGCAAGCTCTTCGTAAACGATGCGCACGTCGCCGACGAGCTGATCGTGGCCACGCGCGGGGGTTCCGGCCTGAACCTCTTCCTGCTCGAGGCGCGCCGGCCGGGCATCACCGTGCTCCCCATGGAGGCCATGGCAGGCGACCGGCCCTGTGAGGTGAGCTTCGCGGACGTGGTGCTGCGGGGGGAGGACACGCTCGGCGCGCCGGGACGCGGTTGGGAGATGCTGCGCCCCGCGCTCCAGGCGGGTGCCCTCGCGCGCGCCGCGGAGATGGTGGGCTGCGCCCAGCGGATCCTCGACATCGCCGTGGAGCACGCGAAGGGGCGCAAGCAGTTCGGGCGCCCGCTCGGATCGTTCCAGGCCATTCAGCATGCTTGCGCGGATCTCCTGAGAGATGTCGAGACGGCGCGCGGCCTCGCCTATCGGGCGGCCTCGTGGATCGACGCGGGCCGAGATGCCAGCGCTGAGGTCGCCATGGCCAAGGCCTACGCGGGGCGTACCGCGCAAGCCGTCGCGCGCAAAGGGCACCAGCTCCTGGGCGCCATCAGCTTCTGCGAGGAGCACTCGCTCCATCTCTTTCACAAGCGCATCGTGGCCGCCGCCCTCGACTTCGGCGACCCGTCGCACCATCTCGAGACCGTGGCGAGCGCCATGGGGCTCGCCTAGCACGGAGGACAGCATGACCCGGCTCAAGGGCAAGGTGGCGCTGATCACGGGCGGCTCGAGCGGCATCGGCGAGGCGACGGTGCGCCTTTTCGTCGAGGAAGGCGCCTCCGTGATGGTGGCCGACATCCAGGACGATCGCGGCAAGCGGCTCGCGGATGAGCTCAGCGCGCGCGCCGCCTACGTGCACACGGACGTGAGCCAGGAAGCCCACGTGAAGGCCGCGGTGGACGAGACGTGTCGTCGTTTTGGGAGGCTCGACTGCATCTTCAACAACGCGGGTTACGGCGGCGTGGGAGGCAAGATCGAGGACGTCTCGGCCGACGGCTTCGACGCCACCATCGGCGTGCTCCTTCGCGGGGTGTTCCTCGGCATGAAGCACGCCGCGCCCGTGATGAAGAAGCAAGGCGCCGGCTCCATCATCAGCACGGCCAGCGTGGCAGGGCTCCGCACGGGGCTGGGGCCACACATCTACAGCGCGGCCAAAGCCGCTGTCATCCACCTCACGCACTCGGTCGCCATGGAGCTGGGCGAGCACGGTGTGCGGGTCAACTGCATCTGCCCAGGCGCCATCGCCACACCGATCTTCGGCAAGTCGATGGGGCTCTCCCTCGAAAAGGCGGACGAGATCATTCCCATGATGAAAGGTGTCCTGGAGAACTTTCAGCCGATCAAGAGACCCGGAGTTCCCGACGACATCGCCCGCGCCGCCCTGTGGCTGGCCAGCGACGAGTCGACCTTCGTCAATGGCCACGCCCTCGTGGTGGACGGCGGCGTGATCGGCGGCCGGCCGTGGTCGGAAAGCCAGCTGCGCCGCGAGAAGCTGCGCTCCGCCCTGGGGCTGTCATGAGCGAGCCCATCACCGTCGAGAAGTTCGCGGTGGGGCAGTCGGTGCGCCGCGTGGAGGATCCGCATCTCGTGCAGGGGCTCGGGCGATACGGTGACGACGTGAGCCTGCCCCGCCAGGCGCACGCGGTGGTCGTGCGCTCGACGCATGCGCATGCCCTCATCCGCGGGATCGACGCCTCGGCCGCTCTCAAAGCGCCCGGCGTGATCGCCGTGCTCACGGGCGCCGATCTGGCGGCGGACGGCCTCGGCAATCTGCCCACCGATGGCTCGCGCAAGCGGCGCGACGGCTCGCCCGCCTTCAAGACGCCGCGCCCAGCTCTCGCGAAGGATCGCGCCCGGCACGTGGGTGATCCGATCGCCCTGGTGGTGGCGGAGACGTCGGAAGAAGCCGCCGATGGCGCCGCCCACGTGGTGGTGGAATACGAGCCGCTGCCCGCCGTGGCCGGCGCGACGGCGGCGACTCGGCCCGGCGCGCCCGCGGTGTGGGACGAGGTCCCGGACAACATCGCCTTCGTGTGGGAAGTGGGCTCACGCGAGGCGGTGGCCAAGGCCTTCGAGGAGGCCGACCACGTGACGCGTCTCGACTTCGTGGTCAGCCGCGTCGCCGCCGCCCCCATCGAGCCGCGCACCGCGGTGGGCGACTACGACCGCCGCACCGGGCGTTACACCCTCCACACGGGCATCCAGGCGCCGCACGGGCTCCGCACCCTCCTTGCCGAGCAGATCTTCCGCGTGCCCCAGAGCGACGTGCACGTGATCACGGGTGATGTGGGCGGAAGCTTCGGGATGAAGAGCGGAATCTATCCCGAGATGGTGCTCGTGCTGTGGGCAGCCAAGCGCCTCGGGCGGCCCGTGAAGTGGACCTCGGAGCGGCGCGAGGGCTTCCTCACCGACGAGCACGGCCGCGACAACGTGTCGAGTGCGGAACTGGCTCTCGACAAGGACGGCAAGTTCCTCGGCATGCGCGTCGCCCTCATGGTGGACATCGGCGCGTATCTCACCCCGAGGAGCGCGGGGCCCGTTACCAACAACGTGGGCGGCGTGGCGGGAGTCTACACGACGCCCGCCATCCATCTCACGAGCACGGGCGTGTTCAGCAACACCACGCTGACCGGCCCCTATCGAGGCGCGGGACGGCCCGAGGCGACCTATGCCATCGAGCGCGTCATCGACGTGGCGGCGCGCGAGCTCGGCATCGATCCCATCGAGCTGCGACGGCGCAATCTCATCCCGCCCACCGCCATGCCCTTCAAGACGGGGCTGGTCTTCACCTACGACTGCGGGGATTTCCCGCAGATCATGGAGCGGGCCCTCGCCGCGGCGGACTACACGGGCTTCGCCCAGCGCCGCGCGGAGGCGCGCCGGCGCGGCAAGCTGCTCGGTCTCGGCATCGCCAATCCCATCGAGGTGGCGGGTGGACCGTACACCGCCGTCAATCCCGACACCGCGGAGCTCCGGGTCAACGCCGACGGCTCCATCTCGGTCTTCGCGGGCACCACCTCCATGGGGCAGGGGAACGAGACCGCGTTCACGCAAATCGTGAGCGAGCGCACGGGCGTGCCGCCCGAGCGTATCAAGATCTTCTGGGGCGATAGCGATCTCCTCGGCGCGGGACGCGGAAACGGCGGGTCGGGGGCCATCGGCGTCGGCGGCTCCGCCGTGCTCCGCGCCACCGAGAAGGTGATCGAGCGCGGCCGCCGCATCGCCGCGCATCTCCTTGAAGCCGCCCCTGACGACGTCACGCTCACCGACGGGCGCTTCACCGTGGCGGGCACCGATCGCGGCGTCGCTTTCGGCGCGGTGGCCCGCGCCGCCTACGTGCCGCGCCAGCTTCCTCCCGGGCTCGAGCCGGGCTTCGCCGAGACGGCGGCCTTCGTGCCACCCAGCGTGACGTTCCCCAACGGCTGCCACGTGTGCGAGGTGGAGGTCGACGAGGCCACCGGCGCGGTGCGCGTGGTGCGCTACTCCGTGGTCGACGACGTGGGACGAATGATCAACCCGCTCCTCGTCAAGGGGCAGATCCACGGCGGGATCGTGCAGGGCCTTGGCCAGGCCCTCTTCGAGCATCTCGTGTACGATGCCGCCACCGGCCAGCTTCTCACCGGCTCGTTCATGGACTACACGATGCCGCGCGCCGACGACATGCCGCTCTTCGACGTGGAATCGTATGAGGTGCCGACCAAGGTGAATCCCCTCGGTGCCAAAGGTGTGGGCGAGGCGGGCACGGTAGGCGCGCTCCCCGCGCTCATGAACGCCGTCAACGACGCGCTGGTGCCCTTCGGCGTCCGCCACCTCGACATGCCGGTGACGCCCGAGCGCGTCTGGCAAGCTATGCACTCGAAATCCCCTCTCCCCTCGGGGGAGAGGGCAGGGTGAGGGGCGTGAGAGGTGAAGAACCTACCCTCACCCCGGCCCTCTCCCTCCCTGAGGGAGAGGGAGATGAGCAAACGAAAGGAGACCAGCCATGGCTGACATGCAGGTGATCCGCCTCGCCGACACGGAGGTCGTGAAGTTCGGTCCCGACGCGACGTACCAGCTCATCGTCGGCGACGACGAGGGCAACACGCCGATCCGCACGGGCATCCAGACCTCGCAGCCCGGCTACGTCGCCCCCGTGCACTCGCATCCCTATCTCGAGGTGCTCTACGTACTGGAAGGCGTGGCCGAGGCGTGGATCGACGGCCAGGAAGATCGCAAGGTCCGCCTCGAGACCGGCGATACGGTGGCGTTGCCTCCGCACGTTCCGCACAGCTTCCGCGTGGTGGGCGACCAGGTCCTGCGCACCCTGGGCATCCACGCCTCCCCGAAGCGCATCGCGAGCTACAAGGACGGCCGGGCAACCGACGCGCGCGGCTATCAGGTGAACAACACGTGAGATACGGGAACGCGCATCGTCTCGTGCCATCAGCAGAGAGATCTCAAGGACACTAGAATCTGCGTGCCCAGAACGCAGTGACGACCCACCGTACGCTCCTGGCCGGCGCGGGTGCGGCCTTTCTCGCCGCGCCGCTCGGCGCCCTGGCCCAGCCAGCGGCTCAGCCGGCACGAATCGGGTTCCTTCGCCTCGACAAGGCGGCGGACCGCCGTCCTCGCGACGCCGTCCTGCAGGGGCTGCGTAAGCTCGGCTACGCCGAGACGGATGAGGCGATCCAGTGATCACCCGGCGCGGATTCGTGATGGCCGCGGCGGGGGCCATCGTCGCCGTGCCGCGCACCATCGGGGCTCAGCCGGCGGGGAAGACCTATCGCATCGGCATAGTGGAGCCGGTATCCGCTCCGCTGAACGCCGCCAATCTCGATGCCTTCCGACGAGGGCTGAGGGAGCTGGGCTACGTGGAAGGGCAGAACATCGTTCTCGAATACCGATCGGCCGACGGCCACCAGGACAAGTTCCCAGAGCTGGCGACCGAGCTTGTCCGCCTCAACGTGGACGTGATCCTCACCACGGGAACGCCGGCGGCGCTGGCCGTGAAGAGGGCCACGGCAACGATTCCCGTGGTCATCGCAGGGGCGGGCGATCCCGTCGGGTCCGGCATCGTGGCCAGTCTTGCGCGCCCGGGCGGCAACGTCACAGGAGTCAGCGCTTTCAACGTGGAGATCTACGCGAAGCGGGTGGAATTGCTGAAGGAGCTGGTGCCGAAGCTCGCACGGATTGCGGGCCTCTTCAACATGGGCAATCCCGTGCTTCCGCGTCAGTGGAAAGAGGTGGAGCGGGCCGCCCAGGCCCTCGGTATCCGGCCCCAGCTGCTCGATGTGCGGCGCCCCGAGGATCTCGGTCGCGCCTTCGAAGCCGCCACGCGACAGCGTGCCGGAGCTCTCGTGGTTGCCCTCGACGGGCTCACCCAGGCCAATCGGCGGGCCATCGTCGACCTGGCCGCGAAGCATCGACTGCCTGCCATCTATGGAGCCGAAGAGTTCGTGCGCGCGGGGGGCCTGATGTCGTATGCCACGAACCGGCCCGATCTCTACTATCGCGTGGCGAGCTACGTCGACAAGATTCTCAAGGGCGCGAAGCCAGGCGACCTTCCCGTGGAGCAACCGACGAAGTTCGAGCTGCTGATCAATCTCAAGGCCGCCCGGGTGATCGAGCTGACCATCCCGAAGCCGCTGCTTGCCCGCGCCGACGACGTAATCGAGTAGGCGACGGCAGGGCGGAGACGACGCGATGGACTCGAGCTCGACTGAATTCACAAGGAGGATGTGAGTATGGCGGACAAGCCACGGATCGGCATCCTGGGCATGGGCACCATGGGTGGTCCCATGGCGCGACGGCTGGTGGAGACTGGCTTCACAGTGACGGGCTACGAGCCCGATCAGACGCGCGCGGGCAAGGCGAAGGCCGACGGCGTCGTGCTCGCCACCTCGCCGGCGCGGGTGGCGGAAGCCTCCGACATGGTGCTGTCGAGCTTGCCCGACGTGGCCACGGTGCGCCGCGCGTACGAGGCGGCCGACGGCGCCATCGCGGGCGCGCGAGGGGGCATGACCTTCATCGACGTGAGCACCACCGATCCGGAGAGCTGGCGCGAGGTGGCCAAGGCGGCGAAGGCGAAGGGCGTGGAGTGCCTCGACGCCCCCGTGAGCGGCGGTTCCACCGACGCGGGCAGTGGCAAGCTGATCTTCCTCATCGGCGGCGAGGCGGCGGTGCTCGAGCGCTGCCGTCCCGTGCTGAGCGTGCTCGGGCACGAGATCCATCACATCGGCCCGCTCGGTTCAGGGCAGATCATCAAGATCGTGAACAACGTGATGTCGGTGGGCAACGTGGCGGTGGCCGCGGAGGCCATGGTCCTGGGCGTGCGGGCGGGGCTCGACCCCCAGCGGCTCTACGACATCCTCTCGACGAGCGGCGGCCGCTCGCACCACTTCATCAAGCGCTTCCCCAACGTGCTCGCGGGCGACTTCACGCCCTACTTCGGCATCAATCTGTCCCGGAAGGACGTGGCGCTGGGCCTGAACATGGCGGCCAGCCTCGGGCTGCCCATGCCCGTGACGTCTGCCGTGCGTCAGACGTATGACACCGCGCACGCCGAGGGCTTCGGCAGCCTCGACATGGCCGGCGTCATCTCCCTCTACGAGAAGTGGGCGGGCGTCGAGGTCCGCAGCAAGGACGGCGGGAAGAAGGCGGGCTAGCCCCGATTGTTCACGAGCCACCCCATCACCCTGCCCTCTCCCCCTCCGGGGGCGAGGGTATTTGTCGAGGCTAGCTCGAGTAGGTGCGCGGGTCGAGGAAGTCGCGGAGGGCGTCGCCCACCAGGTTGAGGGCGAGCACGATCACGAAGATGGCGAGCCCGGGCAAGAGGACCACGTGCGGGCTCAGGATCACGAACTGCCGTCCCGTGGCCAGCATGCTGCCCCAGTCCGCCGTGGGCGGCTGGGTGCCGAGGCCCAGGAAGGATAATCCTGCCGTCGCGAGGATCTTCGCGCCCACGTCGAGGCTGAAGGCCACGATCACTGGCGAGAGGAGCTGCGGCACGATGTGGCGCGCGAGGATCAGCCGATCCGTGCTGCCGAGCGCCCGCGCCGCCTCCACGAACTCGCGTCCCCGCACGGAGAGAACGATGCCGCGCACGAGGCGCGTGTAGATGGGGAACCCCACGATAGCGATGGCGATCATGGCGTTGCGCAACCCGGGCCCGAGACCCGCCACGATGGCGATGGCGAGCAGGATGTAGGGGAAGGCCATCAGGATGTCCGTGAGGCGCATGATCACCGTCTCCGGCCACCCCGCGTAGTAGCCGCTCAGCACGCCCAGCAGCACGCCGATCAGCATGGCCGCGGCCGCGGTGGCCGCTCCCGCAAGGAGCGACACGCGCGCCCCCCACACGAGGCGCGAGAGGAGATCGCGGCCGAACTCGTCTGTGCCGAGGAGATGGCCCAGCGTGAACGGCGGCCGGAGACGCTGCACGGTGTCCACGGCGTCGGGATCGGCCAGCGGGAGATAGGGCGCGAGGCAGGCGGCCAGCACCACGCCCGCCAGCACGATCATGGCGAGGAGCGCGAGCTGGTTACGCCCCCAGCGCTTACTCATACTGGATGCGCGGGTCGAGCCACGCGTAGAGCAGGTCCACCGCGAGGTTGATCAGCACGAAGGTGAGCGCGATGACGAGGACGCAGCCCTGTACGAGAGGAAAGTCGCGGGCGAGGATGCCCTGCACCATGAGCAGCCCCACGCCCGGCCACGCGAAGACGGTCTCCGTGAGGACGGCGCCGCCCAGCAGATAGCCCGCCTGCACGCCCACCACGGTGACGATGGGGACGAGCGCGTTCTTGAGGCCGTGACGGAAGACCACGCGCTGCTCGACGAGGCCCTTGGCGCGCGCGGTGCGGATGTAGTCCTGGCTCAGGATCTCGAGCATGGTGCTGCGCGTGAGCCGCGCGATGATGGTCAGCGAGGCGGCGGCGAGGGTCACCGCGGGGAGCACGAGGTGGGCGAGGAGATCGCGCAGGCCGCCCTCGCCATACGGCGCCCACATGCCGGAGGCCGGGAGCCAGCCCAGCCAGAGCGAGAAGACCACCATGAGCACGATGCCCAGCCAGAACACGGGCATGCTCGCGCCGAACAGCGAGGTAACGGCGCTCATGCGATCGAGGAAGGAATGTGGCCGCACTGCAGAAGCGACGCCGAGGATGATGCCGCCCACGGTGGAAAGGAGGAGACCGCTCGCCGTGAGCACGAGGGTGGCCTTGTAGCGGTTGAGCACCTCATCGAGAACGGGGCGCTTCATCCAGATCGAGCGGCCGAGGTCGCCGCGGGCCACGTGGGCAACCCAATGCACGTACTGCACGTGGAGCGGCTCGGTGAGGCCGAGCTCGCGCCGCAGACGCGCCAGATCCTCCTGCGTCGCCTGCGAGCCCAGCATGATCTCCGCGGGGTCGCCGGGCGAGAGGTGCAGCACGAGGAACACGACGACGGAGACGCCCACCAGCACCGGCACGAGGAGAAGGAGCCGCCGCGCGAGGTAGCTCCTCACCGGGCTGCGCTCACTTGAGCGAGATCGTCTCCACGCGGAGGTCGAAGCTCGGGTGGAGCTTGAATCCCTGCACGCGCTTGGTGAATGCGGCGATCTGGATCTCGTGGTCGACGAAGACCCACGGCGCGTCGTCCACGAGGATGCGCTGCGCTTCCTTGTAGAGCTGGGCACGCTTCGCCTGGTCCGTGGTGAGACGCGCCTGCTGAAGGAGCTCGTCGAAGCGCGCGTTCTTGTAGAGGGCACGGTTGGGGCCGACGGGCGTCCACTGGCTCGAATGGAGGAGCGGGTACATGACCATGTCGGGGTCTTCCGTGCCCGCCATCCAGGAGAGCGCGAAGAGATCCTGCTCCTTGGAGCGGAGCTTGGTCAGATATGCGCCCCACTCCATGGTCTGGAGCGACACGTTGACACCCACCGCCTTGAGATTCGACTGCATCACGGTGGACATGGCCACGGGCGCCTGCATTCCCGAGCCCGACTCCGGCACCCACAGGGTGGTGCTGAAGCCGTTGGGATAGCCAGCCTCTGCGAGGAGCTTCTTTGCCTTCTCGGGATCGTAGGGATACGCTCTGAGGGCGGCGTCGGCGCCCCACGTGCCGGGCAGCACGGGGCCCTTCGAGAGGGTGCCCGTGCCTTTCAGCACGTCGCGCACGATGGCGTCCTTGTTGACGGCGTAGTTGAGCGCCTGCCGCACTCGCTTGTCGTCGAAGGGCTTCTTCTGATTGTTGATCCCGAGATACCAGACATGCGCACCCGTCTGTTTGAGGATCGACACGTTCGGGCTCTGCTCCAGTTTGCTCACGTAGTCCGCGGGCACGCCCACGATGAGATCGAGGCCGCCCGTCATGAGCTCGGTCAACCGCGCCTGGTCTTCCACGATGGGCCGGTAGATCACGCGCTCGATCTTCAAAGGGTACTTCCAATAGCTCGAGTTCTTCTCGAGGACCACGCGCTGGCCGCGATCCCACGAGGCGAAGCGGAAGGGGCCGGTGCCTACGGGATGGCTCGGATAGTCCGGTCCCGATTTCATGACGGCGGTGGGGCTCACGATGGAGGCGGCGCTCGAAGTGAGGATGGCGAGGAAGGACGCACGCGGCTCCTTGAGGAGGAAGGCGACACGCTCAGGGCTCAGCACCTCCACCGCCTTCACGTTGCCGAAGAAGTAGTTGGCGAAGGGATACTTCCCGAGCTTGTAGGCGGGATGCTCCGTGTTGATCTGTCGCTCGATGGAGAACTTGACCGCCTCCGCGTTGAGTGGCGTGCTGTCATGGAACTTCACGCCGCTGCGGAGCTTGAAGGTGTACTGGAGCCCATCCTTGGAGATGGTCCACGACTCGGCGAGGCCCGGCACCACCTGTGTGCTCTCGTCGGGGAAGGCGACGAGCGTCTCGACCACGCGGCGTCCCACCCGAATTGAGTTGAGATCGGTGACCTGGGCCGGATCGAGGTTGACGGGCTCGGCCACCAGACCGACGAGCAAGGTGCCCGTGGGCTGGGCCGCCAGAGGGAGCGCGGCGAGGCTCAGGACCAGCGCGATCGCGATCATCGAAACGAGGGCACGTCGTGCCGTCATGGTGAGCCTCCTGGCGCGGTTCGGATCAACGGCCGCCACCATACACTGCGCCTGCGACACGTACAAGCGAGCGTCACGAGCGCTCGTCGATGACGGCGCGGAGGCGCGCGGAGCGTCTACGCGAGGTGCTTGCCGAACCAGGTCAGTACTTTCTGCCAACCGTCCATCGCCGCGTGCTGCCGGTAGTGGGGGCGGTCGACGGCGAAGAAGGCATGGCCAGCGTTGTCGTAGGTGTGGAACTCGTAGGTCTTGTTGTGCTGCTTGAGGGCGGCCTCGGTCTTCGCGGTGTCGTCGGGCGATGGGCGCGTGTCCTCCACGCCGAAGAGGCCCAGGAGCGGACACTGGAGATCCTTGGTGAAGTCGATGGGCGCCACGGGCTGGCGCGACGTGAGCTCCTCAGCCTTGGCGACCACACCGCCGCCGTAGCAGTTGATGGCGGCATCGATTCCGCGCAGCGTGCAGGCGGCGAGATAGGCTTGGCGGCCCCCCGAGCAGTAGCCGATGACGCCTACCTTGCCATTCAGATACGGGAGGGCACGGAGGTAGTCGATGGCGCCCTGCACGTCGCCCATGGTGCGGTCATCGGGCATGCCGCCCGCGGCACGGACGCTCGCGCTGTTCTCCTCCGGCGTGGCCTTGCCCTCGCGGAATTGCAGGTTGGGCGAGAGGGTGGCGAAACCATGATGGGCGAAGCGGCGGGCAATTTCCTTGGTGGGTCCGTCCCAGCCTGGCATGTGGTGGATGACGACGACGCCAGGCAGCCGTCCGCCACCCAGCGGTCGGGCGAGATAGGCGTCGATCAGATCGCCCTGATGTCCACGGAGCGTCACTGTTTCTGCGATCTGGCCTTCGTAGGGCATGGGCTGTCTCTCCTCTGGCATGCGGCATCTCGGCTAGTGGTTTGACCTCTCCTCCGGGCTCTGGCAGGATCGCCCATCATATTAGGGATTCTCTCCCCTCGGGGCCAGGAGGAATGTGTTCCATGCGCAGTCGAATGAGCGGGCATACGATGCGACGCGTCCATGTGTCCGCCCTTGCCTTCGTCGTCATGCTGATGGCTCAAGCCGCGTCCACCGTCCGCGCGCAGGACGCAAACCGCGCCGTCGCAGGCGGCGGCATCGCCATCCCCGGCTGGGTCGGGAGGATAGATCCCAAGGAAGCGTCCGCCGGTGACAAGCTCGGCAATGCCAAGCTCGCCAAAGAAGGCGATGCCATGCGCGTGACGACGGGACCCGCCGTCGCCTACTGGACGCCGGACAACAAAGCGAGCGGCAACTACACCGTGAAGGCGACGTTCCGAGAGCCGAAGTACATGAGCCTGAACAACCACCCGCACCCGTATGGGATCTTCATCGCCGGCAATGACATGGGCACCGACCAGCAGAGCTATCTCTACTGTGCGGCCTACGGCAACGGGAACTTCATCGTGCGAGGCTTCGGCCCTGCTCCCTTCCAGATGAATGGCCGGGGGACGGCGAGCCCCGCCGTGAACAAGGCCGCAGGCCCCGGAGAGCCGGTGACGCAGGACATCGCCCTGTCCGTGAAGGGCGACAAGGTCGAGTGCGCCATCAACGGCACCGTGGTCGGCACGTACGACCGGTCTGCTCTCGTCAGCGATGGGAAGCTCAAGTCCACCGACGGCGTGTACGGCCTTCGCTTCTCGCACAACACGGACGCGATCGTGACCGGCTTCACCCTGACCAAGCCCTGAGGAGACCCATGCGACTTCCGTGGCGACTACTGATGGCAGGGGCGGTGTTGCTCGTGCTCGGCGCGATGGTTGGCGGCCCTCCGGACGCTGGCGCGGCCGATGGACAGCTCACGATCGGCGCTCACGTTACAGTGGCGCCTCGGTGGTTGGACCCGGGCGAGACGGAATCCGCGATCTCGCCGTTCATGGTGCTCTACGCGATTCACGACGCCCTGGTGAAGCCGATGCCCGCCGGGCCCATGACACCCTGCCTGGCCGAGTCGTGGTCGATGTCGCCGGACGGGCTCACCTTCGACTTCGTGCTGCGGCCGGCCAAGTTCCACAACGGTGATCCAGTCACCGCCGAGGACGTGAAGTTCTCCTTCGAGCGCTACCGGGGTGGGGCCGCGTCGTTGCTCAAGAGCAAGGTCAAGGAAGTCAGGGTCATCGACAGCCGGCGCGTGCGCTTCGTGCTCAAGGAAGCGTGGCCCGACTTCATGACCTTCTACGGCACCACCGCCACGGGCAGCGGCTGGATCGTCCCGAAGAAGTACGTCGAGCGCGTGGGCGACGACAGGTTCAAGAAGGCGCCCGTGGGCGCCGGCCCCTACAAGGTCGTCTCGTTCTCGCCCGGAGTCGAGCTGGTCCTGGAGGCCTTCGACGGCTACTGGCGCAAGGCCCCGAGCGTCAAGCGCGTGGTCCTCAAGAGCATTCCCGACGAGACGACGCGCGCGGCCGCCCTCAAGAGCGGCGATGTGGACGTGGCCTACACCTTCAGCGGCGCGGTGGCCGAGGAGCTCCGCCGCAGTCCGGGGCTCCGGATCAGCGCGCATCGCAGCAACGCTGTCTTCTTTCTCGATTTCGTCGATCAGTGGGATCCCAAATCACCGTGGGCCGACCGGCGCGTGCGGCTGGCCGCGAGCACAGCCATCGACCGCAAAGCGATAAACGACGCCGAGTTCCTGGGCTTCGCGGGGATGACCAACAGCATCGTGCCGCGTCACATGGAGTTCGCCCTCCCCCTCGATCCGCCGGCCTTCGATCCCAAGCGCGCCCGTCAGCTCCTGGCCGAGGCGGGCCACCCCAACGGCTTCGACGGGGGCGAGCTGACACCGAATCCGCCCTACTTCTCGATGGCGGAAGCGATCGTGAGCAACCTGGGCGCCATCGGGATCAAGATGCGCATGCGCACGATGGAGCGCGCGGCGTTCCTCACCGCCTGGCGCGAGAAGAAGCTGCACGGCGTGCTCCTGGGCGCTCAGGGCGCGGGCGGCAACGCGGCCACCCGAATCGAGGGCATGGCCACCCGCGGTGGGCTCTATGCGTACGGCGTGCTGCCCGAGGTCGAGGATCTCTTCCAGCGTCAGGCGCGCGAGCTCGACCGCAAGAAGCGTGAGGAGCTGCTGCACCAGATCCAGCGCCTGCTCGCCGACCGCGTCGTCTTCGCGCCGGTCTGGGAGAATGCGCCCATCAACGTGATCGGCCCGCGCGTGGAAGAGGCGGCGGTGTCGCTCGTCACGTCGTATCCGTACACGGCCCCGTTCGAGGAGCTCAGACTCAAGGAGAAGCGATGACGGACATCACCTTCGACGCGCGCATCGCTGAAGAGCTGCTCCGCTACGCCCGCCTCGTGGTGGCCCGCGGCTATGTGCACAACTCGCTCGGCAACATTGCCATCCGCGCTCCCCACGAAGGGTTCCCTCACGGCGTCGCCTACACCAAGCACGCCGAGGTATCGCTCGAAGAGATGACCATCGACAATGTCGTGGTCACGGACATCCCGACGCCCGCCCTGCTTCACGGCCACGTGCCGACCAGCGTTGGCCACAACCTGAACCGCGAGATTTTGCGACTCAGGCCCGACGTCGGTGCGCTCATCCACGCCCACCACGACGAGACCATCGCCTACTTCGCGGCGGGCGGCGTCAAAGAGCTGCGGGTGCTCTCCCTGGAATTCCCGTACGTCATGGCGCTACCGCCGTACGTGGTGCCGTCTCACCTTGACGTGGAGAACGACGTCGGCCCCATCGCCGACTTCATCGCGGGCACGAACGCCATCCTCATGGAGAACCACGGCGTCACCACCCTCGGGCGCTCGGTGTCCGAGGCCTACCATCGCCTCAACACGCTGGCCTCGGAGGTACGGCGCAACATCCTCTCCGAGCGCCTGGCCGCCATCCGGGGCACGGAGACCCACTACCTGGCTCAGGACGCCATCGACTGGATGTACCGCTACGCGGAGAGCGTCATCTACCCGTCGCGCGACGCCACGCGGCGTCCGGAGGGCGGGGAACGCCCAGCCTGACCTGGATTTTGCGTGCAGGAGTACCTACCCTCACCATCTCAGCCCTCGCCTCCCCGCTCGAAGCGAGCGGCTCACCTCGAACTGCGGAGTCGGTCCGATCCCCTCGCCCCCATCGGGGGAGAGGGTTAGGGTGAGGGGGCGCAGCCGGTCGTCAGAGCGAGCGCACGGGCTCCTTGAGCACCTCGTAGACGGCGTTCTTGATGTCAGCGCGACGAGGGAGAGCGGCCTGCTCGAGGGGAGGACTGTAGGGCACCGGAACGGGAACGGCGCAGACGCGGCGCACCGGCGCTCGGAGTGCCCGAAACGTCTCGGGATCCTCCGCGAGCAGCGAGGCGATCTCCGACGCGGCCGAGCACGTCGGCGGGGCTTCGTCTACGATGACTACACGTCCAGTCTTTCGTACCGAAGTGCGAAGGGCCTCGACGTCCAGCGGAACCAGCGTCCGCGGATCGACCACCTCCGCGGAGATGCCCTCTTTCGCCAGCTCCTCGGCCACGGCCAGAGCCTCGCCCACGTAGTAGGCGAGGCCCACGATCGTCACGTCGGTGCCTGGCCGCTTCACGTCGGCTACACCGAGCGGAACGAGATGGTCGCCGTCCGGCACGGGGCCGGTGATCGTGGCGAGCCGGCTGCACTCGAAGGAGACCACCGGGTTGTTGTCGCGAATGGCGCTCTTGAGCAGGCCCTTGGCGTCCGCGGGAGTCGAGGGGAGGATGATCTTGAGCCCGGCCAGGTGCATCCACATCGAGTACGGGCTCTGCGAGTGCTGCGCGGCGAGCCCGATGCCTCCGCCCGTCGTGCATCGGTAGGTCACCGGGAAATCCGCCTGGCCGCCGAACATGTAGCGGATCTTGCTCGCCTGATTGACGACCTGGTCCATGGCGACGAACGAGAAGGTCACCATCCGCCAGTTCACGATGGGGCGCAGGCCGCATCCGGCCGCTCCGAGACCCATGCCGGTCAGCGCCGCCTCGGAGATGGGCGTGAAGCGCACGCGCGTCGGCCCGAACTCCTTGATGGGGTCGCCCGTGAAGTCGGTCGCCATCGTGATGACCTTCGGGTCGCGCCGCATCTCCTCGGCTACCGCTTCCTCGAGCGCCCGCTGAAACGTGATCTCTCGCATGCGGATCCTCGTCGCGTCACTTGGCGAACATGTCGACGAGCAGGTCCTTCGGATCGGGGAAGGGGCTCTGCTCGGCGAAGGCGACCGCCTCGTTGAGATCGCCCCGGACGCGCTCCTGGATGCCACCGATCTCGGCCGCCGAGAGCAGGCCTTGACCCAGCGCGTGCTGCTCGAGTCGCGCGATGGGATCGCGAGCCTTCCAGCTGGCGATTTCATCGGCCGGGCGCGTTTCTGGCGGGATGGCGTTCCGCATGGCGTGGAAGTGCCAGCGATAGGTTTTGCACTCGACGAGGCTCGGCCCCTCGCCGCGGCGGGCGCGCGCCACCGCCTCGCCCGCGCTCGCGTGCACCTCCAGCACGTCATTGCCGTCGACCACGACGCCGGGCATGGCGTACACGGCGGCATGCGCGGCGATGTCGACGTGCGGGTGCTGCACGGCCACCGCGTTGTTCGCGGCGTACTGGTTGTTCTCGCAGACGAACACGATGGGCAGCTTCCACAGTCCCGCAATGTTGAGCGCCTCGTGGAACTCTCCCTCGGCGGCCGCGCCGTCCCCGAAGAAGCAGACGGTCACATCGCCCCGCCCGTCGAGCTGAGCAGCCAGCGCTGCTCCGCAGGCAATGGGCAGGCCGCCCCCGACGATCCCGTTGGCGCCGAGCATCCCCACCGCGAAGTCGGCGATGTGCATGGAGCCGCCCTTGCCCTTGCAATAGCCGTCTACGCGGCCGAACAGCTCGGCCATCATCCGCCGGATGTCCGCCCCTTTGGCGATGCAGTGTCCGTGACCGCGATGGGTGCTGGTGACGCGATCGCTTGGCGTCAGGTTCGCGCACACTCCGACCGCGACCGCTTCCTGGCCCACATAGGGATGCACCGCCCCGTAGATCTTCCCGGCCACGCGGAGCTGGATGGCGAGCTCATCGAACTCCCGGATCAGGACCATGCTGCGCAGCATGACAGCGACCTGCTGCTTGTCGAGCGTCATCGCGTCACCCCCGGTGGACTCAGCGGGCATTGTAGATCAAATGACGGCGCGCTTGGTCGGCGGGAAACCGAATGTGCCCGGCCGCGGCGCGCTCATGATCACGTGGCCATGCCCCGGGTTTCCCTGGAAGGATCGCAGGGCTAGAATCGCCGCCATGGCCGCCATCGAACGGCCGAGGTCGATTGAACGCCCATGTGCTGAGTCCCACCCCGCGCCGTAACGACAATGGAGGATCGATGATGACACCCGACCGGACACCGCAGGACCGCTACGTCGACGTCGATGGACTCCGACTCCACTGCCTGGATTGGGGCAACGACGCGGCCCCGCCCATGCTGCTCCTCCACGGGTTCTCGGGCCACGCGCACACCTGGGACACCTTCGCGCGGGCGATGTGCGACCGGTATCACGTCGTGGCGCTCGACCAGCGCGGCCACGGCGACAGCGACTGGGCGAAGGACGGCGCTCACAGACCCGACGACCACGCGCGGGACATTCGCGCCGTGCACGATCGGTTGGGGCTGCGCGCCGTCGTCTTGATCGGGCTTTCGATGGGGGGCCGCAACTCGATCGCGTTGACGGCGACTCATCCGGCCAAGGTGGAGAAGCTTGTCATCGTCGACATCGGGCCAGACATCGATCCGCGGGGTGCGGCACGCATCGCCAGGATGGCGGGCGAGGCGCCGGAGGACTTCGGATCCATCGACGAGGCCGTCGCCTATCTCCGCCCGCACGTCACCCTCAAGTCCGCCGCGGCCGAGGCCGCGCTGCGCCATCGGGTCGAGCACGGCGTGAAGAAGCTGCCCGATGGCAGGTACACATGGAAATACGACAGATTCCTTCGCGACCAGCGGCGCCAGGGAACCGTTCCTCCCGTCGACCTCTGGCCGGCCGTGGGGAAGATCACCGCGCCGACCCTGATCGTGCGTGGCTCCGAGAGTGACGTGTTCTCTCCCGATACGGCGAAGCGGATGCTGGAGCTGATCCCGGGCAGCCAGCTCGTCGAGATCCCGGGGGCGGGGCACTCGGTCCCTGCCGAGGCGCCCGAGGCGTTCGAGCGGGCGGTGCGGCAGTTCCTGGGCGTGTGAGGCTGTTGTTGCTGTAGGGCTGCTAGCCCAAATTGTTCACGAATCCGCGGAGCGCGAGGCGGGCCGGGGCCCGTCGCCGGGGGCGGGGGAGCGCGCCCGCTGCGTCACCCACTCGCCTGAATCGCCGCCCTCCGGGCGGCGCACAGGCTTCGGGGGTCCCACTCCGCCGGAGCGCTCCCCCGCCCCCGACGCCACCCGCCCCGACCGCGCGTGCGTTACTTGTGAATAGTGCGGGCTAGCGGTAGGCCGCCAGCACCGCCTGGGCCATCTCGCGCGTCTTGGCGCTCCCGCCCTGGTCTGGCGTCAGCACCTTGCCGTCGCGGTAGACGCGTCCCACCGCGTCCTGAAGTCGCTGCGCCTCAGCGCCCAGGCCCATGTGCTCCAGCATGAGCGCGGCGGAAAGAATGGTGGCGGTGGGGTTGGCGATGCCCTTGCCCGCGATGTCGGGCGCGGAGCCGTGCACCGATTCGAAGTAGGCCCAGCCGTCGTCACCAAAGTTGCCGGAGGGCGCCAGACCGAGCCCGCCCGCCGTTTCCGCGCCTAGGTCCGAGAGGATGTCGCCGTAGAGGTTCATGCAGAGCACCACGTCCATGGACTTGGGAAAGCGCACGAGGCGGCGCGCGGCGTCGTCCACGTGGAAGTGCTCGAACTGGAGCCCCGCCTCGCGCACGATGCGCTCCGCCGTCTGCTGGTAGAGGCCGTCGGTGCGCGGCAGCACGTTGGACTTGGTGATGCAGGTGACCTTGCCCGGCTTGCCGCGCGCCTTGCGCTTGATGGCCAGGTCGCACGCGAAGCGCGCAATGCGCTCCGCGCCCCGAGGGGTGACGATCTTGACGGCGAAGCGGCCCTCGTCGCCGAAGTCCTTCACCTTGCGCCCGGTCTTGTCGGAGAGATCGGGCAGCACGTTGATGAGATCGGCGAGGTCGCCCTCGCGGCCTGGATAGAGGCCCTCGCTGTTCTCGCGCAAGAGGATGTAGTCGATGCCGTCGGGATCGGCGAGCGGCGAGCGCATACCGGGGAAGAAGCGGATGGGCCGCACGCCTGCCCACGCGCTCATCTCCCAGCGGAGCCAGGAGACCACGGCGGAGGTGGACGGTCCCGCCGCGCCGAAGAGCACGCCGTCGGCCTCGCGAGCTGCCTGCTTGGTCTCGTCGGGCAGGGGCGACCCCTGGGGCGGCGTGAGGATCTTGAGGGGGAGGCCGGTGCCCATGAGGAGCCCGCAGGTAGCATCCACGACCTCCAGCCCAATGCCCTCTCCCGGCAGCGCGACGATGGTCTTCATGGCCATGCGGGCACCCTCCTTTAAGTGGGAGGCATACCATAACACCTGACAGCGGAGGGAAACGGGATCGCTTATGATTGGCTCACGCTCAGCCTAGGAGGGAGACCCCATGGCCTACACGCGGATCTCGGCCGACTGCCACATCGACATGCCCTGGATGCCCGCCGATCTCTTCACGAGCAATGCGAGCGCCGCATTGCGTGACCGTATGCCTTACGTCACGGACGGGCCGGACGGCCCGACCTGGACGTCGAAGAATGGCGCCTCGTTCGGACTGTGGGGCGGGGTGGGGCCGTCGGGACAGAAATACATTCCCGGGATGCACTACCGCGCGGACGTGATGGCGTCCACGGGGCTCTACGAAGACGGGAAGAAGCATATCGCTCGGCCGACCACCCCTGAGCTGCGCATCAAGGACATGGAGCGCGACGGCGTCCAGGCCGAGATCATCTTCGGCATCCTGGGGGCGGCAACGCGGCTCAACGACCACGAAGCGGCCGGCGAGATGTTCCGCATCTACAACGACTGGCTGGTGGACTTCTGCCGCCACTATCCCGACCGCCAGATTGGCCTCGCCTGCCTGCCTTACGGCGACATCGGAGCGGCGGTGAAGGAGATCCACCGCGTGGCCAAAATGGGGCTGCGTGGTCTCGAGCTTTCCTGCTCGTGGGACATGGAACCCATGTGGCATCCGGTCTGGGAGCCGCTGTGGCAGGCGGTGAACGAGGTCAACCTGCCACTTCACTTCCATACCTTCCCGACCTTGCCTCCCAGCGTGCGCGAGAAGGCCACCGGCCAGACGAAGCGCTCCGCCATGTTCACCAGCGTCTCGGGCTTCCAGATGAACCTCATCAACATCCTGGCCGCGGTGATCGGCAGCGCCGTCCTCGAGCGGTATCCCAACCTTCGCATCTCCTTCGGGGAGAGCGGTATCGGCTGGATTCCCTACGCGCTGGACCGCATGGACTTCGAGTGGGAGGATCGCTTCCGTGATCTCGGTCTCACCATGAAACCGAGCGACTACTGGCGGCGGCAGTGCAAGGCGACCTTCCAGTTCGACCGCATCGGCACCAAGCTCATCGAAGACATGGGCGTGGAGACATTGATGTGGGGCTCCGACTATCCGCACGGCGACGGGGTGTGGCCGGAGTCCTCCAAGTACATCGAGGAGCAGTTCGGGCATCTGCCGGCGGACGTCACCCACAAGATCGTCTGCGAGAACGCGGGGAAGTTCTACGGCCTGATCAAGTAGCGGATGGCCGACAGGTCGAGCCGCGGCCGCCTCCAGGCGATCGCGCGGCGGGTCATGGCCGAGCGGGGGCTGGAGGCGGACTTCTCGCCCGCCGCCCGCGCCGAGACCGATGCCCTCACCGGGCCCGCCCGCGAATCCGAAGGCGGCGTCCGGGATCTTCGCCGCCTGCTCTGGTGCTCGATCGACAACGACGACTCGCGCGACCTCGACCAGCTAACCGTGGCCGAGCCGGCGACCGGCGAAACAGTGCGGATCCTCGTGGCGGTGGCGGACGTTGACGCCCTCGTCGAGAAGGACTCGGCCATCGACGGACACGCGCGGGCCAACACCACGTCCGTCTACACCGCGGCGGCCATCTTTCCCATGCTGCCGGAGCGTCTGTCCACCGATCTCACCTCGCTCAACGAGGACGAAGACCGGCTCGCCCTCGTCATCGACATGACAGTGGCGCGCGACGGCCGCGTGAGCGGATCAGACATCTACCGCGCCACCGTGCGGAACAAGGCCAAGCTCGCCTACAACTCCGTGGGCGCATGGCTCGAGGGCGGCGCGTCGCCACCTCCCAAAGTCGCCACGGTGGTCGGGCTCGACGAGCAGCTCCGCATCCAGGACCGTGCGGCTCAGGCCATGAGGACGCTCCGTCATGAGCGCGGCGCCCTCAGCCTGGACACCATCGAGACGTGCGCGGTGTTCGACGGCGATCTGATCGCCGATCTGCGCCCCGATCAGAAGAACCGAGCCAAGGAGCTGATCGAGGACTTCATGATCGGCGCCAACGGGGTCACCGCGCGTTATCTCGAAGACAAGGGGCTGCCCTCACTCCGGCGTGTGCTCCGCTCGCCGGAGCGCTGGGAGCGCATCGTGGAGCTGGCCGCGGGACTCGGCGAGAAGCTCCCCGGGACACCGAGCTGCCAGGCCCTCGAGGGCTTCCTCGCCGCGCGTCACAAGGCGGACCCCGTGCGCTTCCCCGATCTGTCTCTCTCCGTGATCAAGCTCCTTGGCAAAGGTGAGTACGTGGTGGAGCGCCCCGGCCAACCCGAGGAAGGTCACTTCGGTCTCGCCGTCCGCGATTACTCGCATTCCACCGCGCCGAACCGACGCTTCCCCGACTTGATCACGCATCGTCTGTTGAAGGCGGCCATGGCGAATCGTGCCGCGCCGTACGGCATCGACGAGCTAGACGCGCTGGCCCGGCATAGCACGGAGCAGGAAGACAACGCCACGAAGGTAGAACGCCAGGTGCACAAGTCGGCCGCCGCCCTGCTGCTGTCCTCGCGCATTGGCCATCGCTTCGATGCCATCGTGACGGGCGCCTCGCCCAAGGGAACGTGGGTGCGTATCTTCCACCCCGCGGTGGAGGGCAAGGTCGTCCGCGGCGCCGAGGGATTGGATGTGGGCGATCGCGTCCAGGTCGAGCTGGTGAACACCAACGTGGAGCGCGGCTACATCGACTTCGCGTCGCGCGGCCGCCTATAGGCCACAAGCCCCCCTCGCCCCCGCAGGGGGAGAGGGAAGGGTGAGGGGCGGCCGGGATAGCCGGTCAGTGGAGGCGCATCCTCAGTACACTCACCGACCTTGCGGGGAACTCGTAATCCAGCGTCCGGCCCTGCCCCTCCACCTTCCGCTCGCGCACGCCCACCACGTCGGGCCGCTCGAACGAGTTCACGGCCCCCACATCAGGGCCCGTCACCTCCGAGACCTGGATCTCGCCCGTGGCCTGGGCACCCCCGAGGTCGATGGTGGCCTTGTGGC
>Ga0306921_10001120_pt1 | contig 25478 bp, 21 predicted proteins | sample sta12Cox44000080_FD_203760 | JGI IMG/M metagenome (GOLD analysis project Ga0306921, IMG submission 203760) | Lab enrichment of tropical soil microbial communities from Luquillo Experimental Forest, Puerto Rico - statoxic.12C.oxic.44.000.080 (v2)... | ecosystem: Environmental > Terrestrial >...
GCTACTTCAAGTCGGACGGCTCGACCGCGTCGTCGTCCTCGTTCAAGTACTGGACCGACATCGTCGATGATACGAGCGCGTCACCGGCCGATCCGCTGCCGAACATGGTGAACGGCGACACCGGGTTGCCGCGCACGATGCCCGCGCCGTGGGTGCCGTACACGCGCGCGGGCTGCGACTTCGGCGCGGCGGGGGGGCCCGCCAACATCGTGCTGGAGAACACGGCGACCGGCCCGAGCGGCGACATGACGAAGGTGTTTGGCGTCGGCTCGGCGGAATGGAACGAGGCGGTGATGTCCAATGCCGCCCCCGCGGGGTCGGCGGCGCGCAATTTGGCGCAGACTGACTTCGTCGGCTTCGCCATCCACTGCGCGAAGGGCGGGGGCATCTGCACCGGCAACCAACAGGCCCGGCCCGACAACCTGCCCGATGAAGCAGGAGGCTATAGCGGCTTCCTCGGGCTGTTCGGGGCGAAGTACGTGAATCCTGCCATCGCCAATGGCAGCGTGGCGGTGAACAATCTCGACGGGCACCCGATCGGTGACCAGTTCGGGCAAGCCGGCTTCCCCGGATTCGACGGCCTGTTCGCGACCACCACGCTCGCGTACATCGCCCAGATGCAGGAAGCCGGGATACCCGTAACGTTCGGCTACATCTCCGACGCCCATGATCAGCACGGCGTCGCCGGAGAGATCCACACGACCCGGGGCCCGGGTGAGGCCGACTACGTCCAACAGCTGAAGAACTACGACAAGGCGTTCGGGCAGTTCTTTACCCGCTTGGCCGCCGCCGGCATCGACAAGAGCAACACGCTCTTCGTGTTCACGGTAGAAGAAGGGGATCACTTCGTGGGGTCTCCGCCGACCGATCCGAGGTGTGACGGGGTGACCACGCCGTGCACGTACAGCCTGATCGGTGAGATCAACGGCAATCTGACCGGCTTGCTCGCGACCCAGCAGGACATCATGACGCCGTTCACGGTCCATGCGGACATGGCGCCGACGATTTACCTCACCGGCAATCCGTCGCGGACCAGTTCGACGACGCGCGCCTTCGGCCGGGCCCTGTCGAAGCTCACCGCGGCCAATCCGTACACCGGCGTGACGGACACGCTGACCGCCGCGCTCGCGGACCCGGTGGAGATGAACCTCCTACACATGGTCACGACGGACCCACAGCGGACGCCGACGCTCACGATGTTTGCCAAGGCCGACTACTTCCTGTTCACCGGGGCGGCCAACTGCAATGCGCCGTGCATCACGGTGCCCACGACGCCGCCCACATCGACCTTCGCCTGGAATCACGGTGGCATTCAGCCCGAGATCGCCACGATCTGGCTCGGGATCGTCGGGCCCGGAATGGCGAACGACGGCCAGGATGACATCACCTGGTCCGACCACCCGGACGTCCGCCCGACCATGCTCACGCTGCTCGGGCTCCAGGATACGTACGTCCACGATGGCCGGGTCCTGACGGAGCACATGGCGACGAACGTTCAGCCGGTGCCGCTGCGCGGGCACACGAAAACCCTCGGCGACTTCGTGGCGGTCTACAAACAGATCAACGCTCCGTTCGGCCAGCTCGGCATGGACAGCCTCGCGGTGTCGACGGCGGCCATCGCGAGCGGGGACGCGCACGACGACACGACATACACGACTCTGACCAACAAGATCATCGGCTGGACCGCGACGCGGAATTCGGTCGCGGGCCAGATGAGGGCCATCCTGTTCGGCGCGGCCTTCAACGGACAGAAGTTCGACGAAACCCTCGGGAGGCAGCTGATCGCTCAAGGGCAGGCCCTGCTCTCCGAAGCGCACACGTGCGCGGCGAACATCCCGCAGTGCGCGCGGTGATCATGGGGGCGCTCGGCGGCCCCAGAGCAACGGTTGATGCCCGGGAATCGTAACCAGTAGGGAGACATTGCCTCCTGTGCGAAATCGGAGTGGGTGCCTTTACGGGACTCACGTCGTAACGCACAGGAGGCTGATGTCCGCGCGGCCTGAAAGGCTGCATGCCAGGGTCGCCGCTCCCGATGGCATTGAGGTGATCACAGGATTAGGCGCAGCTGGTCTGTGGGGCTCTTGAGAGACCACGCCCGACATGGCGTGGCGGGCCTCCATATGATCGCCTAGCGGTAAGGCCGACACATCGGCGGGAGGTCAAGCGAACTGACTTAGGCCCCGGCCGCCCTACCTGCCGACACCCGAGATCCAGACGACCGCCGACCGATGCTGTACTAAGCCACACAGAACCCGCACAACGGCGGGCCTTGGGCGATGCAAGTATGGTCGGGGTGAGAGGATTTGAACCTCCGACTCCCTGCTCCCAAAGCAGGTGCGCTACCAGGCTGCGCCACACCCCGAAGTCGGGCCGAGTATACCTCCCACGCGGAAAGCCGTTCAAGGGTGGGCGAGCAACCACCGGCGCGCGTGCCAGCACGCCTGAGCGCGATGACTGACGCGATTCTTCTCCTCGGCGGAGATCTCCGCGAAGCTCTTGCCGAGCGGCGGATAAAAGAAGATCGGATCGTAGCCGAAGCCGCCGGCGCCGCGCGGCGCCTCGAGGAGCACGCCCTCCACCACGCCCTCCATGGTGGTCTCGCGTCCCTCTCGCGGGCAGGCAATGGCGATCAGGCAGCGAAAACGTGCGCCGCGACACTCCGCGGGCACGCCGGCCATCTCCTCGAGGATCACACGGCAGCGATCGGGATCGGTGAGGGCCGCGCCGCCATAGCGAGCAGAGAGGACGCCGGGCCGGCCACTCAGGGCGTCCACTTCGATGCCGGAGTCGTCGGCGAGAGCGAGCTCGCCGGTAGCCGCGGCCACCGCGCGCGCCTTGCCGAGGGCGTTGTCCGCGTAGGAGGTCTCGCCCTCGGGAGGAAGTACGACGCCGGGGAAATCCGCGAGATGCCGGAGGTGAAAGGGAAGGCCGTGGAGGAGAGCAGCCATCTCTCGCACTTTGGCAAGATTGCCCGTGGCCAGGACGAGCGTCCGTGGCGACGCGGCTGCCTCAGAGGACGAAGGAGGTCTCCGTCCGGGCGTCCACGGCGCGCCGCTGCAGCGCGATCAGCCGCCCGATCCCCTGCTCCGCGAGGGCCAGCATGGTGCCGAGGCTGTCGCGCCCGAAGGGCGTCTGCTCCGCCGTCCCCTGCACCTCCACGAAGGCGCCCGCGCCCGTCATGACCACGTTCATGTCCACTTCGGCGCTCGAATCCTCCGCGTAGTCGAGGTCGAGAGCGGGCGCGCCCCGCACGATACCCACACTGATGGCGGCCACGCAGTCGCGCACGGGCGAGCTCGGTAGGAGGCCCGCCTTGACCACGGTGCCGATGGCATCCGCCATGGCGATGAAGCTGCCCGTGATGGCCGCGGTGCGCGTGCCGCCGTCGGCCTGGATGACGTCGCAATCGACCCACACCGTGCGCTCTCCCAGCTTGGTCATCTCGACCACCGCGCGCAAGGAGCGCCCGACCAGGCGCTGGATCTCCTGCGAGCGGCCGCTGGGACCGCCGCGCTCCCGGCTCATGCGGGTGTTCGTGGAGCGCGGCAACATGCCGTACTCCGCGGTGACCCAGCCCTTGCCCTGCCCCTTGAGGAACGGCGGCACCTTGTCCTCGATGGACGCGGTACAGATCACCTTCGTGTCGCCGAACTCCACGAGCACCGAGCCCTCGGGGTGACGGAGGTAGTCGCGAGTGATCCGGACCGGGCGCAGCTGGTCCGCGGCCCGCCCGTCGTGGCGCGCGCTCATCGCCGGGTGGCGGCCTTGAGGGGCGGTGGCGATGGGGCCGTGACCACGCGCTGATCGTAGCGACGCTTATACTCGGCGAGGCTCGCGTAGATGGCGCGCGCGATGGCCTCGCGGTGCTCCGAGGTAGCGAGCTTCCTCTCTTCCTTCGGATTGGTGAGGAAGCCGATCTCGATGAGGACGGCGGGCATGGCCGCCCCGCCCAGCACGTAGAAGCCGGCCTGCTTCACCCCGCGATTCACCAGGCGAAGGGATTGCGTCATGGAGTCCTGCACCGTCTCCGCGAGGAAGCTCGATTCCTCCTGGAACTCGGACTGGGCCAGATCCCACAGGATGCTCTTGAGCAGATCGGTCTTCGCGCGCGACTGCGGACTCTCCAAGTCCACCACCTGGTTCTCGGCGGCCGCGGTCTGCCGGGCAGCGTTGTCGGTGGCCTCCGAGGAGAGGAAGTAGGTCTCCACCCCCTCGTTCGCTGCCTGCAGATGCGCGTTGGCGTGGATGGACACGAAAAGATCCGCGCGCTGCTTGTTGGCGAAGTTGGTGCGCTCGCGCAGCGGCACGAACACGTCGGTGCTGCGGGTGAGGATGACCTTGAGGCCGAGGCCGTCCTCGAGCATGCGGGCGGCCCGCCGCGTCACGTCGAGGACCACGTCCTTCTCGAGCACGCCGCCCGGGCCCTTGGCGCCCTGATCGTGGCCGCCGTGGCCAGCGTCGAGCACGATGAGCTTGAGCGGCGACGCCCCGCCGCGGCTCGTGCCCGGACCAGGCGTCTTGGGCACACTCTCCTTGGCTCGGTACACGTCCACCACGACGCGGAATGGATCCTGGAGCGAGGCCGTCTTCACCTCGCCCGCCTGTCCTTCCAAAATGATCTTGAGCACGCCATCCGGGCCCGCCGACTCGAGCCGCGCCTCCTTGACCAGCCCGTCGCCGATCTCTTCCAGCTGTGGATCGGTGATGGTGAGTCCGCTCAGCCTCACCCGAACCTCGGTCTTGCCGGCGGATGTGAGAAAGAACAGAGGCGAGCCCGCCTCCACGACGATGCGCGTGAACGAGGGATAGGAGCGATAGCGCAGCTCCTCGAACTCCACGCTAGTGTCCACGCGCTTGATGGACGGCTTCACGGCGGCCGTGACCGGCCGCACCACGCTCGTGCCTGGGACCAGCCGAGGCAGGCCCTTGTTGAGAAAGTCCATGGGGAGGAGCCAGCCCTTGCTGGTGGCCCGGGCCGCGCTGTCGAGCACGAGCGGCTGACCCTGCAAGGAGACGCGCGCCTGGTCACGGCCGAACTGCGCGGTGCGCTTGGCCACGGTGAGGGTGCCTGCCTTACCCTTGACCACCCACGAGCCTTTAAGGAGCGCGGCCAGGCGATCGGCGGGCACATAGGAGGCGCCGTCGTCCATGACCTCGATGGCAAGCGGACCCATCACGCCCTTGGGCCCCTTGAGCTCCACCGTGCCGGGACGGGGAGCGGCCTCGACGGGAGAGAAACCCGCCAGGGCTGCGCACAGCGTGAGGAACGCGGCCAGGACTCGCATGACTTCGTGGGCTTTGAAGTATCGGCCATTCTATCAATGGGGGGCAGGCGGACGGAAGAAAAGGGGAGGCTTGACATGCCGCGGCGAAACCCCGCCGTAGCGTCATTTTGACGGCCCCGTCATGGTCGCGTAGCCTCATTCGGGCTAGGATCGCCGGGCTCCTTTAATGTCATTTCGGACTGTGATGTCATCCCAGACGGCCGAACGAGGAGGACGAAAAATGAGACGGCTGGTCGGGCTCGCTGCGGTTGCCCTAGTCGCCACCTTCGCTGCCACGGCAGGGGCGCGGATGGCGCCCGTCACGCACAACGTCGTGCTCTTCATTCCCGACGGCCTGCGGGCCCAGATCGTCAATGCGCAGACGGCGCCCGCCATGGCGGCGGCCCGGGACAAGGGCGTTGCCTTGAGGAACAGCCACTCTCTGTTCCCTACCTTCACCATGCCGAACGCCTCCGCCATGGCGAGCGGCCACTATCTCGGCGACACCGGCACCTTCAGCAACACGATCTACACGGGCTATCCGGTGGGCACAGCCGGAGGCAGCGTGACGCCCTTCATCGAGAGCGACCCCGTGCTGGGCGACATCGACGAGCACTTCAACGGCGACTACCTCTCCGAGATCACCGTGCTGCGGGCCGCGCGCGAGCGAGGCTTCAGCACGGCCCTCCTCGGCAAGCTCGGCCCCACGCTGCTCTTCGATCACACCAGTCGCAGCGGGTCGCCGACCATCGTCTTCGACGACTCGACGGGCAATGCGGGTGGCATTCCCCTCTCGCCGGAGGTGACGCAGCGTCTCACCGATCTCGGGATCGCGATCAAAGCCCCACCGCGCGGCGCCAACGGAAGCGCGGGCAACGCCACCACGCCGGGCACCACCGCGGCCAACATCGACCAGCAGAGCTATTTCGTGGACGTCGCCACCAAGGTCGTCCTGCCCATGTTCAAGGAGCGCGGCAAGCCGTTCGTCCTGGTGTTCTGGTCGCGGGATCCCGACGGCACGCAGCACAACCAGGGCGACAGTTTGCAGCGGCTCGTGCCGGGCATCAACGGCCCCACGTCACTGGCCGCCATCAAGAACGCCGACGACAACCTCGCGAAGCTTCGGGCCGCTCTCGACGCGCTCGGGCTCGCCGCCACCACCAACGTGCTCATCGCCGCCGATCACGGCTTCACCACTATCGCCAAGGAGAGCGCCACCAGCGCGGCCGCGCAGGACAGCTACTCGGACGTGCCGCGCGGGCTCCTCCCGCCAGGGTTCCTCGCCATTGATCTTGCGCGAGAGCTCGGGCTGCCCCTGTTCGATCCCGACGCGAAGAGCGCCCAGGTTGAGGCGGGCCGCCATCCGAGCCGCGCCAACGGACTGATCGGAGCGGACGCGAGCAATCCCGACGTGATCGTGGCCGCCAATGGCGGCTCGGATCTCGTCTACCTGCCCAAGGGCGAGCGCACCATGGCTGCTCGCGTGGTGGCGGCCTTGCTCAAGCAGGACTACGTCAGCGGTCTCTTCATCGACGATTCCCTTGGGCGCTTCCCGGGTACGCTTCCCCTGAGCGCCATCAACCTGAAAGGCTCCGCGCTGACGCCGATCCCCACCATCGCCGTCAACTTCAGAACGTTTTCCACCGGCTGCGAGCAGCCCCTGCTCTGCACGGTGGAGGTCGGCGATACGCTTCTGCAGCAGGGCCAGGGCATGCACGGCAGCTTCAGCCGCGCCGACACCATGAACTTCATGGCGGCGATCGGGCCCGACTTCAAGGCGGGCTTCGTGAGCGATGCCCCGGTGAGCAACGCGGACATCGGGCTGACCATGGCCAAGCTCCTGGGCCTGCCCCTGCCGGCCAAGGGCCAGCTCGTCGGACGTGTGATCACCGAGGCGCTGCGAGGGGGCGCGCCCGTCAACTCCACAAAGGCCCTTCTGCGCTCCGAGCCCTCGGAGACCGGTCTGCGTACCGTGTTGCAGTACCAGACGGTGGGGCGGACCCGCTATTTCGACGCTGCGGGATTTCCCGGACGCACCGTGGGCCTTCAGGACGGCCTCTCGGCGAGCGCTCCCGCTACCGGGCGGTAGCCTCGCGCCTCCGCTGTCCCTTCTCAGACCGACTCGGGAATCGGCGTGGGGCGTCCCATCTCGAGCGAAGTTCTGAGACGAACCAGCACGATGCCGTTCGCAAGTGCTGCGCGGTCTTGGGCGCCCGATGAAACTCGTGCACGAGCACCGGCGTTACCCCTGGAACGCCGCCGCGTGATCACGGAGCCACTGCTCCAGGGTCCTCGCCGGTCGACCCGTGACTCGCTCGACCGTGTCGGTGACCACTGACGCGTGGCCTCGCCGGGCGTAGGTGTTCAGCTCGACGAGCGCGGCCGCCTGCCACTCGCTCTGGCCAGCGGCGAGCAGTCCGGCCTTGAGCTGCTCATCGCTGAGAGGCTGGTATCGAACGCGCCTCTGGAGAAGGCGCGAGAAGCTACCCGCCACGTTGTCGAAGCTCAGAGCCGCCGGGCCCGTCACCAAACGGACCTGCCCCGCATGCCGATCCGGCGGATCGGTGAGGACTGCCACGATCACCGCGGCAATGTCGCGAGCATCCACGTGACTCGCTGGGGTCGATCCGAGGGAGCTGTACAGCTCGCCGCGCGCCTTGATGGTCTCGGCCGACCAGAGCAAGTTCTGCATGAAGAAGTTGGGCTGTACAAACGTGAAGGCGAGGCCGCTGTCCATGATCATTCGCTCGGCGGCGCCGTGCTGACGCCCGAAGGTGAACGACGCCGCCGGATGCGCGCCGATGCCCGAGAACTTGACCAGATGTCTGAGGCCGGTCCGCTTCGCCTGCTCCACGAATCCCGTCTCGCGTTCCACGAGTCGCTGGTCGACGGCGGACAGCAATAGGCCCCGGTCGACACCGGTCAGGGCCGCGGCGAGCGTGTCCGGTCGATCGAAGTCGCCCACCACCAGCTCGGCTCCCGCCTGGGCGAGATCCGCAGCCTTGGAGCGGTCCTGAACCATGGCGCGGACACGAGCCCCTGCCGCCAGCAGCCCATGCACGATCAAGCGCCCGTTCGTTCCCGTCGCGCCCGTGACGAGGATCATCGCCGGACACCGGCCTTGAAGGGCTTCATGCTCGTCTCCATGCCCGTAGACTACCGCCGATGGAAAGCGTCTGGGGGCTGCTCATGCCGACGGCTCGCTTCGACTACCAACGACCAAAATGAGCGCCGCCATCAACGTAGACGGTTTGGCCCGTGACCGTCGCGCATCCGTCAGGTAGATGATGGCGTCCACGATGTCCTTCACGGTCGACGGGCGACCCATCGGCGACAAGCTCTCCATTACTTCCTTGGGAGTATCCCGGTGGAGCGGCGCATACGCGACGCCCGGCGCGACGGCGTTCACGCGGATGCCGTCGCTTGCGTACTCCATCGCGAGGTGCCGGGTGATTGTTTCAAGACCGCCTTTGGTGATCATCGGCACGGCCGCCGTCACCCCCCGGATCGGGTTGCGCGCTATCAGATGCCGACGTTCGAGATTCAGCCGGAGGCGTTGCTGATCAAGATTGGCTTCCCGATCCCCAGGCCAGGGAGCAACCTGGTGACGCAGGACGACTTCCCGGGAGTGATCGCCGCGATCGAGCGCGCGGCGGACGCAGAGCTGGGAGCGGGCTTGCCTGCAGCAAGACCCAGCGAGAGATCGCGCTACCGCGGCTGACTGGCTCGCCGAGACCCGGGGATAAACGAACCAGCAAGCGCCTACGTGCTGTCCGGTCTTGTCGGCGGTGCCGGAGGGGCTGCCAGGGCGGCCTGAATCAGCTGGGCGTGTTCTCTATCCACGTTGGTCTTCAAGATCGTCCCGCCGAGCCCGTGGATCTTGCGCAGGATGACGTCCATGTCTCCTTCGCTGTCCAGGACGAAGAGAGCCGATGTCCCAGGCTTCATCAAGGCTTCGACGTCCCTCACGAAGTCGTTGCTGATGCCTGCCGCCTCGATCGAGCCGATCGCCGTGCCGGCACCTCCAAGCGCGGCGCCGATCGTCGCCCCCGTCAGGGGTACGCCGAGAACTAGGCCGGCGAGGAACCCGACCGCGGTACAGCCGAGAACGTTGGGGGCGATGGGGAGCCGCTTTCGGTCGAAGGTGAACGATCCGTCCGGGTGCCGCACCACCACCGCCAGATCCGAGAGGATGAGGAAGTGCTTGTCCCACCCGAGGCTGACGATCTGGTCGCGGACCTGATGCACCCGGTCCATGTCGTCATAGCCGATTGCCCACAGGCAGCTGGTTGTCGTCATGATCGATCCTCCCTCCTGTCAGGAACCGAGATCAGCTCCTCGCGGCCATTTCGACTCGAGAAGGACTGGCCCGCCACGGCTCGAGCTGTGAGACGAGCCGGACGAGCGCTCGATAGAGATCCAGAGGTTGCTCGCTGGCGCCGGCGGCCCCCCCCGTCTGCGCGCCCGGTGACTCGAGGGCGCGGCTGACCGCGGCCAAAGAGGCCTCGAGATCGGCCGGGCTCTCCCGGTGCGAGGCGGCGAGGGCGTCGAGATGTCTCGCCACCGCCTCTCCGAACTGCAGTGCGGGCGCGGGCCGACCGTGCGTGCGCCAGTGATAGACGAGGGACAGAAGCAGGAGAAAGACGATCTGCACATCGCCCAGACGGCGCTGGAAGGCTTCGAGCTCGCCCACTCCGAGCTCGAACTTCGACTCGTCGAGCAGGCGCTGCGTCTCGCCGAGAGCGTGCGCCACCTGGTGGCGCTGGTCGTCGAGCTCGCGATCCGGGCCTGTCTGTGCGCGATCGCGGCTACCCAGGCGTGCGAGCGCGGCCAGGGATCGGAGGACGTCTACGAACCGCCGCTCTCGGCGCTCGCTCGCTGAGACCGGCCAGAGGACGCGCTCCAGGACGCCGAAGACGAGGAGGCCGAGGGCAACGCCGACGATGCGGTCCCGCGCCACCGTGAGCGCGGTCACCGGGCCCCACCCTTGCAGGAGGATTTTGTAGAAGGCGAGCCCGACCTGGTATCCGCCGTACGAGACGCGCGGGCTTCCGAAGTTCACCCACGCCGCTACCGCCGTGCCCGTGGCGAAGACGACCCAGAATCCTCCGAGGGTCTCCACGTGGGGCAGGATGTACATGAGCGCGAAGATGCCCGTGATGCCGCCCACTGCCGCGCCGGAGAAGCGAAGGACGCCCTTCTGCATGCTCGCCCCTATCGTGGAGAGGGACACGACGAAGCACGTGATGACCGAGGTGTAGATGCCAGGATAGTTGAACCCGACGAGGATGAAGTCGCAGATGAGGCACGCCAACCCGCCCCGAACGGCAAACCGGACGTACTCCGGATTGCTGAATGCGTCCGGGACGAGGAGCGAGGTCGTCTTCGGCGGCTCTGACGCAGGTCGCTGCGTGCCCTGCATGGCCAACACGGTTTCGCCGAGCGCTCGCTCCATCGCCTCGAGAGCAGGAATGGCGGCCGCGTGGGGCGCCGCGGGGAGATCGACCGTTCGCGGCTCGTCGGACCAGAAGGCCGATGGGAGCGTGAGCGCGTGTGCCATGTGCGCGCACTCGGCCGCTACCCGCTCGAGCCGGGCGCGGGTGTCCCCTTCGGGTGCGAGTGGCGGTGCGGCTTCGACGGCCGCCGCTGCGGTAACGAGCAGATCGGCGAGGCCAATCAACGCTCCCAGCTCGGGACGATGTCGCCGCGCCCACGCATGTCGAAGCGAGGCCATCTGGAGCAGCGTGAGCATCTCGGAGCTGCCGGCAATCGTGAGCAGGGTCAGCGACGGCAGGGAAGACCGTGGTCCGCCTGAACCCCGACGTCCGAGCAGCCGGTGCACGCATTCCTCCACGGCCTCAAACCTCTCGGCGAGGGCACGCCGGAGGAGAGTTAGCGGGTCTCCTGGCGAGAGGAGGAGCTGCACGCCGAGGTTGACGGCCAAGCCGAGAACGATGCACCACCACAGCCACAGCACGAACTCGGTCATGGCCTCGACGTTTGGCACGGGCAGGATATCGGGGAGGACCATGGCCATGGACGCGGGGACGCCGACAGCGCTGCCAATGGCCCCGAGCACCGAGATTCGTGCCATGTAGAGACCTATCGCGGCGAACAGGAAGACGAAAGCGAGCCGCCACGCGGTTTCCAGGGCGACCTGCCAGGCGAGCAGCGCGAGCGCGAAGCCGAGAGTGACACCGAGCACAGCGAGAACCGAGCCCAGGACCGTCGCCGTCGTGTCTTCCTTGGTGATCAGGTAGATCACGATCATGACCACGAGCCCGTGAGGGATGTGGTGGATCATGATCGGGACGGTGGCGGCCGTGCACGCCAGGGTGAGGCGGAGGGTGGCGCCGAGGCGGCCCGGCGTGGGGGCAAGCTCGCGGCGGAGGAAGTCCAAGAGGGGCGAGGGATGGGGCTGGCCCCGCGGCCTCGGTCCGGTTCCGCTCATGCGCTCAGCGCCCACTCCTCGAGCGAGCGCCCTGTTCACGGACGGTCACGATGGCCGAGGCGCCCAGCCGGAACGATTCGTCGGGATCCTCGACCTTGAGGCGCACGGGGAAGCGAGCAGCCAGACGCACCCAGTCGATCGACTTCTCGACTCGCGGCAGCCCCATGGCGCTCGTGCCGTTCTCGGGGAGCACCGCCCACCCGAGACCGACCACCGTCCCTCGGAAGCGCTTGCCCGGCATCGATTGGAGATGAATGTCGGCCGGCGCCCCGGCAAGGATGTGCCGGAGCTGGGTCTCGCGGAAGTTCGCCATCACGTACCACGTGCCGGTGTCGACGAGCGTGAAGACGTCCACCCCCACCCGGGCGAACGCTCCCACCGAGATGTCGAGATTCACTACTCGCCCGGTGAAGGGCGCCGTGACCCGGCAGTAGGCAAGGTCCAGCTCCGCGGAATGCACAGCCGCCTCGGCCGCGGCGACGCGGGTATTCACGTTGCCAACCTGACCCAGGCTGTCGTCGGCGCGCGCGCGCTCGGCCTTCGCCTGCGCCAGCGCGGCGACCGACGCGAGATGCTGAGCCTTCGTCGAGTCCAGGGCGGCCAGGCTCGCCCGCTTCTTCGCTCGGGCTTCGGCCAGAGCCGCTGTTGCCGCCTCGACGGACGTGCGTGCCTGCTCCTTGGCCATGGCAGCGGAGACCTGCTTCGTGCGGAGCTCTTCCACCTTGTCTGCGGTCACGAAACCCTCGGGCAGGAGCGGCTCCACGCGCTTCAGATGATCCTCGGCGTGCGTCAGCTCGGCCGTGGCGCGCTGGAGGGAAGCCTCCGACGCCCTTCGCTGCGCTTCGAGCCGCGCGATCTCGGCGTCTGCGACGACGGGGTCGGTCTCGCGGCGAGTCACGTCCGCAGCCGAGGCGGCGAGCTGCGCCCCGGCCCGCGTGATGCCGGCATCCGCGGTCGATACCGCCTTTCCCAGCGCATCCACCTCCTTGCGGGTGAGGGCCAGCGTTGCCCGCGCCCGCTCGAGGGCGATCTCGTAGGGTCGCGGATCGATCAGAAAGAGAAGTTGTCCCTGGTGGACTTGCTGATTGTCTCGGATCGGGAGCTCGACGATGTGCCCCGACACTTTCGGGGCGATTCCGACGAAGTTGGCGCGCACGGTGGCGTCATCGGTCTCGGGGAAGTTCTCCCACCGCCAGACGGTGACGACGATGGCGATCAAGGCACCCACGATGATGAGCGTGCCGAGGGCTCGAGCAAGCGCACGACGCCCGGCCGATGGTACCTCGTCTGGTTCGCTCGCCGACTCAGCCACGGAACATACCCCAAAGGATGAGGGTGATCAGGATCACGAGGGCGGGATAGACGAGGACGCGCGGGCCGAGGTAGGGGTCGAGGCCGGTCCGCGTGAAGAGCTTCCAGCAGAGCATGGTCGCGAAGACGCCGACCACGAGGGAGGCCATCCAGGAGGGAAAGTACGAGCCTGCCACGGTGACGTCAGGACCCGGGCGGCAGCCGGGTAGAAGGGCGCAGCCCGCGGCCGCCATGGCGCCGCGAAGCCCCGCTCCCATCCAGCCAACGGGGAGCTTGCCCATGCCGGCTAGCGGTTCGGGGTCCGGGGCTGGGTCGACCCGCTCTCGCCCGTGCTGAAGGCAAGCGTCACCGAGGCATCGAGCAGCTGCAGCTTGGTGTCCACTTCCTGAAAGCGGGCGCGGCTGAGCTCGCGTCGCGCCGCCAGGAGATCGACGAGGGTACCCAGGCCGAGACGATACGACCGGAGGGTTCCCTCGTATGAGCTCTCCGAGGCCTTGACCACGGCGGCCGCCACGTCGAGTCGCCGGAAGCCGAGGCGCACGTTCGTATAGGCCTTCCAGACGTCGTTGATTGCCCGATCGCGAGCCGCGGAGACTTCCTGCTCGGCGGCTCGCCGCTCAGCTTCGGCGAGCTCCACCTTGCGGGCGCGGGCGCCGCCCTCGAAGAGCTGCCATTCGAAGCGCAACCCTGCTCCATACGTGAGCTGTCCGATGCTGGCCCAGGGCGTGGTGGTGGTGCCGAAGTCGTATTGGAACCTGGCCAGCTCGCCGCCCACGTCGCTCGTCAGGAACAGCGTCGGGAAATAGTCGGCACGGGCACGCCGGACGGCGGCTTCCTTCTCCCGCACAATTGCGACCTTCGCGATCAAATCTGGTCGTTGTTCGAGTGCCCGATCGATGACCTTCTCGACCGAATCCTCGAGGTGAGGTGGCAGGGCGAGGGCGGTGAAGTCGACCAGCTGGAGCGGGGTGGTGGGCAGGATGCCCATGCTCTCGGCCAGGGTCACCTGCGCGTCGCGCTCCTTCGCAGTGATCTCCTCCAGGTCGAACTGCGCCTGCGTGGCCTGTTGCCGGGCGAGTAACACCTCGGGCACCGTCTCGAGCCCCTTATCGTGGCGGGACTCTGCGGCCTTTTCCACTGATTGCGCAGCATCGAGTGCGGCCTGGGCCACGGCGATCCGGGCCCGAATGCCCGTCAGGGCATAGAACGCACGCTGTACGCGGAAGGCAAGATCCTGGTGCGTACGATTGAATCCCAGATTCGCCGCGAGCAGTCGCTCCTTTGCAACATCCATGGTGTCGCCGCGCCGTCCAAAGTCGAGGAGGAGCCACTTGAGGTTCAACCCGGGCACGAAGTGGGCCACATCGATGCGGAAAAATCCCTGGGGAATTAGGGTCTGCGGCACCGGAAGCGGGAGGCTCTGGTAGCCGCCGAAAGCGGCGAGGCTAAGCACGGGAAAGTACTCGCTCTCGACGAGACCAACACCTATGGCAGCCTGACGCGCACGCTCCCAGGCCACACGGGTTTCGGGATTGACCCGCTCGGCGACGTCGACCAGTTCTGGCAAGTCGTACTGGTGAGCAGGATCAATCGGAGCTTGTTCCGTCGGCTTGAGGGCCTTCGAGTATTCGCGAAGATCTGGTGCGCGCCACGGCGTGGTAGGTTCGGGAGCGACCTGAGCGCGCAACCGCTCGGGGGGTTCGCCGTGCGCAGCACATGAAACAAGCACCCCGTACGAGATGAACAGGAAACCGAGAGCCACATGACGAGCATGGCGACTCAACAACAAGTCCTTGCCTGCTTTTCGGGGAGCGACTAACCGACCGATCTTTCGATGACCGAGCAATGGTAATCACCTCCGGCTAAGTGGCCACCTGGGAAGTCGTTCTCGCGAATAGCACCTCTCGTTCGGAGATGGGGGACGTGAGAATTGGTTGCCGCAGAGTTCCCACCTACCCGGGGGCTAAGACCCGGGCGCTAAGATTGCCTTTCGCAGGCTAGAAGTCAAATTTGACGCGGAGCGACCTTGGCACCGGGCAAGCTGCTCGCGCCGTCGGCTCGCCCCGACATTAGCGCTGGCAGTTCGCGAGGCGTGTCAGCCTACACATCCGCACCGATCCTGCGAGCCTCGGCCCTAGGCCGCCGTTGCTCCTCGACGGAGTATCCGAAGCCAAGCCCGAAGATGAAGACCACGAAGCCGATGGCGCCGATCGCGAAGAGCGTGTCCCCAGGCATCCGCATCCAGCGCAGAGTCTGCATGTAACCCTGGCCGAGGAACTCGCTGCTCCGCGCATACCAGTAGCCGTGCTTGACCGAGGCCACTGTCTGCAGAAGTCCCACGGGGAGCAGGCTCAGCACGATCATGGCCATCAAGCCTACGTTCATCGCCCAGAAGGAGAACCTGAGCAGGCCCTCCTTCCACTCGCGGTCGGCCTGCAGCGCACGCAGGCACATCAAGGTGAGACCCAGCCCGAGCATGCCGTAGACACCGAAAAGAGCGGCGTGAGCGTGCACCGGCGTCGTGTTGAGACCCTGCATGTAGAAGAGAGCGATTGGAGGGTTGATCATGAAGCCGAAGAGTCCGGCGCCCACCAGGTTCCAGAATCCGACGGCGATGAAGAAGTAGATGGGCCAGCGATACTTGCGCGCCCATTCGGTGCGGCGCGAGATCCTCAAGTCCTTCATCGCCTGATAACCGATCAGGACCAGGGGCACCACCTCGAGCGCGCTCAGCGTCGCGCCCCAGGCCAGGGCCGCGGTGGGAGCGCCCGAGAAGTACAGGTGGTGATTGGTTCCGACGATGCCTCCGGCCAGGTAGAGGGTGGCGGCGAGGAGCGACGCCTGACCGGCGAGCGTTGCCGACAGCAGGCCCAACCGAGCGAACAGGAAGGCGATCACCGTCGTGGCAAAGACCTCGAAGAAGCCTTCCACCCAGAGGTGGACCACCCACCAGCGCCAGTACTCGACCATGCTGATGTGCGTGTGCCGGCCGTACATGAGACCCGCACCATAGAAGAGGAAGATGGATCCCGCCGAGAGGGCGAACATCAGGACGACGGGACGCCGCTCGCTTCTCTCGACCAGAGCGGGCCAGATGGCCCGGAGCATGAGGACGAGCCAGATCAGGAGCCCGAGAAAAAGACCCGCTTGCCAGATCCGACCAAGGTCGAGGTACTCCCAGCCTTGATGGCCCCAGTAGAAGGCCGCGGCATCGGACAGCCGGCCGTGGATGCTCAGGTATTCCCCGACCAGCGAGCCGACGACGACCGCGACCAACGCGACGAAGAGGACGTTCACGCCCAGGCGCTGCCCTTTTGGCTCGACGCCGCCGACCAGGGGCGCAATGAAGAGCCCGGCCGCCAGCCAGGACGTGGCGATCCAGAAGAGCCCGAGCTGCAGGTGCCACGTTCGAGTCAGGCTATACGGCAGCCATTGGGACAGGGGGATACCGTAGAAGCCATCTCCCTCCACACCGTAGTGCGCGACCACTGCCCCCGCCAGGATCTGGACGAGGAAGAGCGCGGCCACGACCACAAAGTACTTCAGGGTGGCGCGCTGGGACGGCGTCGCACTCAGGCCGACGAGCGGATCGCGAGCGGGAGGGGCTTCGAGAGGAGCGGGCGCGGGCATCGCCGCGTAGAACCAGACAATGAAACCGATGCCCCCCAGGAGCAAGAGGATGCTCACCCCGGTCCACACGATGGCCTCGGGCGTCGGAACGCTGCCGATCAGCGGCTCGTGGGGCCAGTTGCTCGTGTAGGAGACGGTGTCTCCGGGTCGAGAGGCGGCGGCCGCCCAGGCCGTCCAGAAGAAAAACGCGGAGAGCTGGCGGAGCCGCTCCGGATCGCTGACGGTCCCGCGTGGGATCGCGTACTGGGCGTTGCCCTGGCTGAACACCTCGGCGAAGTACCTGTGGTTCGCCTCGAAGGCGCGCGCGCGGACAGGGTCGATGGTCAGCGTTCCCGTAGCCGCGTCGTAGTGGTTGGCCCGCAAGGTCAGGCGCAGCCGCTCGCGCAGCGCCGCCTGCGGCTCCGGCCCCAGCGCCGGATAGGGGCGTCCGTGCTCGGACCGCGCCCAGTCGTCGAGGATCAGCTCGCATTCGCGATGAAGCCAGTCGGCCGTCCAGTCAGGCGCCACGTAGCTGCCGTGACCCCAGATCGATCCCACTTCCATGCCGCCCAGGGTCTGCCAGACCGCTTGCCCGCTACGAATGCTCCCCTCGGGGACGATCACCTGGCCGTCGCTCGTGACGATTCGCGCGGGAATGGGAGGCATGTCCTGGTAGATGCGGCTGCCTATCCAGCCCAAGACCGTGAAGCCGAAGATCATGACGATTGCCAAAAGGATCCAGAGTCGCTTCATGCTCGCCTCCTCTCGCCTCACCCATTGGCTCCTTCGATGCGCCTGTCTCACTCCGGCAACAGTAAATCACGCCACTCCTTGATCACGACCGATTTCACCAGTCCTTCGAGAATGAATGGGTCCTCCCTGGAAAAGGCCTCTGCTTCCTCTCGCGTCTTGAAGATGGCCATGTTGCCGCCGTCCGTGAACGGTCCGATGCCCAGGACGACACCCCTCGCGATGAATGTGTCCACGACTGCTTTGTGGCGCGGATACACCGCCATGATCACGTCCCTGCTCGCGCCGGATGGTTCTCCGATGACCACCGCTTTCATGAGGCTCCTCCAGAGGAGAGACCCCGTAGCATAGGATCATCGATGTCATTTTCGGCAAAGCAGTGCACGTGCTGTTCGAGACCAAGCCTCTTGTATCGGCCACCGCTCATACCATCGTTGCGCCGCGGAGCGTGGCGAGGTCGGCGCGACGCTGAACTAAACGGCGCTGAAGTAAGAGGTTGGGGGACCGCGAGGACAAGAAGGAGGACGCGGAACTGAAAGGCCGGACGCTTCGGGTTCTCCCGATGTCAGACCTTGAGGACGTGGTACGCGATGCTCACATGTGACGGGAGCCTGCAAGAGAGCAGCTGCCGATGTGATGTGCCCGACTACATCGTCAAAGTCCTTGTCATCCCAAAAGCCGAGGACCCAAGCCGGATCCGGCGGGTTGGCATACGCTAGAAGCGTCAGCGTCAGCAGCAACGCGACAAGGAGAAGCAGAGGAAGGTTCGCCCGCCAGTGGCTCTTCATCGGCTCTCCGATCAGGCCCTCCTAGATACGCCGATAGGGTCTGGATGTCAACTCGCCTTACCGTCTCGTGCTGCTCATGCGCCGAGCTCCCGCGCGAGCCGCTCGGCGTGACCGGTGGCGCCGATCGCGCGGTAGAGGTCGAGGGCTTCCCGCAGTGTCCGGTCGGACGACGGTGCGTCGCTGACCGCGGCAGCCAGGCGACCGCGCAGCTCCAGGATTCGCGGCGACAGCGCGCTCCCCTCGATCGACGCGGCCAGGTGCTCGGCGCGTTCGAGAGCGGACTCGATCTCGGCGCGGGGGACGACGCCGTCCGTCGCCAGCAAGGCCGCTGTTAGAGCGAGCTGCGCAAGCGCCTCGTTGTAGAGGCAGCCACCGGCGCTCCCCAGATCGATGCCTTCGCGCGCCGTGGCCACGGCCTCGCTCAGTTCACCAAGTGCCAGGTGCGCCTCCGCGAGTCCGGCCAGTACGAGGGGAAGGAGCGCGCGCACCACGCGGCGATCCCGGGCGATGGTGGCGCTCTCGCGGAAAGCATCCCGAGCGGCAGCCGGCCGGGATTCGACCAGATTCGCCAACCCGAGGGCGGCGTACGCAGCCATCCGGCACGCCTCATTGTCGAGCTTCTCCGCAATTTCGAGGCTACGACGGCCGCATTCCAGACTGGACTCGGGGCGCCCGGACGTGTACTCGAGCAGAGCCCGCGTGATTTGCATCCAGGTGAACACCTCGAGCTCACGCGATTCCTCCACAACGCGCTCTGCCGCTCTGAGCTGGGTCCACGCTTCCGTGAGGCGCCCTAAGAACAGGAGGGCTTGTGTGCGCACTTGGAGAGCGCCCGCTCGCGGGCTGTAGCCGCCCACCTCCTTGCCCAGCATGTTGTCCGATCCGACTTCCTCGAGGACCCGCGCCGACCACTCGAGCGCCGGCCGGCCCTCGCCCACGTGGAAACGCCCATATGCGGCCAACGACCCGATGGCCACGCGCAGTGTCGGATCACCGCACGCTCGCGCCAGGAGTGCGGCCTCCTCACTATAGCGCGCGTAGTCACCAGCGGACCCCGCGACGCTGAAGCGTATGAGGCCGTACCGGGCGACCAGCAGCGCCAGGGCGGGACGATCACCGAGACTCTCCACGAGCGCACGCCCTTCGGCGAATGCGGTCGCGGCCTCCTCTTCGCTGCCGCCCATCCGCCAGCCGAGCGAGAGAATCTGGTCGCACGCCTGAAGCGCCAGGTTGGTCCGTTCACTCACGTCCTCGACGCCGGGGGCGAGCTCGCGAACGCGCCGCCAGTGTCGCAACGACTCGCGCGGATCTGACAGGCCGGCCCACTCCGCGGCGCGCCGATGCCACCGTGCCGCGTGGCCGCCGGCGCCCGCCTCGTCCCAGTGCTGAGCGATCTCCGCGGCGCGCTCGTCGAGGTTGCCACCCGCTTCCGCGAGCGCGTGCGCCACTGCGGCGTGCACGCGCACGCGCCGCTCGCGCAGCTGCGAGCGCTGCGCGACCTCCTGGGTCAGCGGGTGCTTGAAGGAGTACTCGAGCTGGGGATAGAGCGCCGCCTCGTACAGAAACTCCGACGCTGCCAGCGTCGAGAGCGCCGGACCGAGCGCCGTCTCCTCGGTCGCCGTGACGCTCGCCATGACCCGGCCGAGCAGCGTCTCGTCGAACGTCTTGCCGATCACCGCAGCGGTCTGGAGCACTTCCTTCTCGCGCTCCGGCAGCCGATCGATGCGCGACGACAAGACGGCTTGAACGCTGGCCGGCACCTGCAGCGCCTCGACCGGCGTCGCCAGCCGGTAGGCGCCTCGCCCTCCCGCCAGCTGACCGCCGTCGACCAGCGACTGCACCACCTCCTCTGTGAAGAACGGATTGCCCTTGGTCCGCGCGTGGATGATCTGGGGCAGCCCCACGACACTCGGGTCTTCCCCGAGTTGATCGCGCAGGAGCGCGTGGATCGCCTCGGGATCGAGCGGCTGGAGCGGCAGCGTCTGGTAGTATGGGCGCTCCATCCAGGGCGCGTGGTACTCCGGGCGGAAGGTGACGACCAGGAGGTTTCGGGTGGCGGGCAAGTTCTCGACGGTCGTCTCGAGATAGGCGTCGCTGGCGCCGTCGAACCAGTGCAGGTCCTCGAGCAGGATCACGTGGCGCCCATCGTAGGCCGGGTCGTGGAGGACCTGCTTCAGAACTCCGTGGATGCGCTTCTGCCGCTGCTCGGGGTCGATCGCAGGCGACGGGTTGGCCGGGTCCGGCACGCCGAACAGGTCGAAGATGAACGGCAGCACCTCACGGTAACTCTCGCCCATCAGGAGCAGCCGGTCAGCGATCTTCGCCCGGGTCGTCTCCGGACCGTCGTCATCGCCGATCTCGTAGAAGGCGCGCCACATCTCCAGCATGGGGAGCATCGGGATCGCCTTGCCGTGCGCGACACCGCGGCCCTCGAGGATCAGGATCCCGCGCGCGCGACACCTCTCGACGAACTCGGCGCACAGGCGCGACTTGCCGGTGCCCGCCTCGCCAACGACGCCGACCACCTGACCGCTGCCACCGCGCGCGCGTTCGAGCGCGGCGTCGAGCGCGGCCATTTCACGGTCGCGCCCGACGAACGCAGAGAGCCCGCGTGCCCGCGAGCGATCGAAGCGCGTGCGGAACGACCCCACGGCCTCGAGATCAAAGTGCCAGACGGGCTCACTCACGCCCTTGACCGTGATTCGGCCCAGATCCTGGAGCTGGAAGTACCCCTCGACAAGGCGTGCCGTGTGCTCGGAGAGACAGATGTGTCCAGACTCGGCGACCGCCTCCATGCGTTGGGCGAGGCCGACGACGTGTCCCTGGGCCGTGAACTCCATGTGCAGATCGTCGCCGATTCGCCCGACTACGACCTCGCCCGAGTTGAGGCCGATGCGGACCGCGAACGGCATGTCGTGCTGAGCGCGGACCTCGCTCGCGTAGGGTGCGGACGGCGTCACGCAGATGAAGCGCCGCGTAGCAGGCGCGCTGCGCGTGATCCTCGTGGGCGATCGGCGCACCGAAGAGTGCCATGGCGCCGTCCCCGATGAACTTATCGACGAAGCCCTCAAAGCGCTCGATGCTGTCGCAGAAGATGAGGAAGAAGCGTTGCATGATCTGCGACCACGCCTCCGGGTCGAGGTGCTCCGCCAGCTCCATCGAACCCTTCACGTCGACGAAGAGGACGCTGACCTGCTTGCGCTCGCCCTCGACCGTGGCTTTCGCCCGGCGGATTTTCTCGGCGAGGAGCGGCACGTGGGCCGCCGATGGCGTCGTCGCCCGACCGTCGATCGTCAACGCCACGCCGCAGCCGCCGCAGAATTTCTCGCCGACCTCGATCGCGGCGTCGCAGGAGGGACACCTCATGGCCAGTGTGGTGCCGCACTGCGTGCAGAAACGACGGTCCGACCGGTTGTCGTGGTGACAGGACGGACAGCGCATCGGGCCTCATCACCCCCGCGATGTCGGTCCGATGGTCACTTGACAGGCACGAGCGCCGGAGCGCCTTTGTTCTTGATCAAGACCACCAGGAATTTGGCCGGCTTGGTGCTGCTCGCGTTCCGATCAACGACATGAACATCGTCGGGGCCTTCATAGAAGGACTGTCCGGGTGTCAGGGTGACCTGTTTCCCATCCCTCACCTGCATCACGACGGAGCCCTCCAGCACGTACAGCATCGCATGCGCATTGTGTCGGTGGGCCGGGTTCGACCCGCCGGGCGCATGCTCGACGATGATCATCAGCATTTCCTTGCCCGGCATATCCGGAAGATCCTTCGACATGAGCGACGTGACCTTGGCCTCCTGAGCCATCGCCGTGCCGGTCATGAGGCACAGCAGAATCAACCCAACGAGTGTGGCCTTCATGGTCGCCCCTTTCGTCCGTCAGGATCAGGCTTTGGCCTTGGAGCGGCGGAGCCATTCGTCAAGACCGATGCGACCGAGGCGCGCTTCGCCCAGCGGGACGAGGGAGCGCTCCTCGACGCGGCCGCCCCAGTATCGGGCCTCGGAGTCATTCACGACCGTTCGCGAGTCGCCGATCGCCTTCAGATAGCGGGCGACGATTTCGTTGAACGGTGCTCGTTCCGGGCCGGCGATCTCGACGATGCCGTTGCGAGGCGCCGCGAGCGCCACCTCGGCGGTGATGGCGGCAACGTCGTCCGCCGCGATGGGCTGGAAGAGGCCAGGCGAAAGCCTGACCGTGCTTCCCTGCGTACTCGAAGCGGCGATGGCGCCGAGGAATTCCATGAATTGGGTCGAGCGGATGATGGTGTACGGAATGCCGGAGGCTTTGATCAGTTTCTCTTGAGCGACCTTGGCGCGGAAATAGCCGTTTTCTGGCGTCCGGTCGGTTCCGACGATAGACAGGGCGACATGGTGCCGGACGCCCGCCGCGGTCTCCGCCGCGTGAAGGTTGCGGCCGGAGGTCTCGAAGAATTCCAGCACTGCCTTGTCCTCAAATGAGGGGGAGTTGGCGAGGTCGATCACTACCTGCGTGCCGGTCATGGCTTCCTTGAGGCCCTGGCCGCTGATGGTGTTGACGCCGGTATTGGGCGAGGCGGCGACGACCTCGTGGCCGCTCTGGCGCAGAATGGGAATGGTCTTCGAGCCGATCAGGCCGGTGCCGCCGATGACGACGATCTTCATGTTCCGTTTCCTCTCTTCTATGGGTTCGGAGTGTTCGCTGAGACATCGGCAACCTTGCGCCCGTCTTTTTGGCAGAATTCAGAACTCGGGATCGACGCGCGAAACGACCGGAAGAAGAATGGACCTTACACGGTTCTTGGCACGGCACACGACTATCGGTGGCGTCTGCTGCTGCGGACAGGAGTTGTCGCGCATCCTTAGCCTCCCCATGGGCGAGCGGCCGGAAGCGGCGTGCGAGGGAACCCTAAAGCGAGGCCGCCTGCCTGTCAAGGAGATGCATCGACACGTCGAGGGCACCGTCAAGGGCGCGGGCAGGGTGGGCAGACGGACAGCGCAGGGCGGGAGTAGGGAGAGGGCGAATCCGGGCCGACGAGGGGAACCGCACTCTCGCCGGCCCGGTGTGCTCACATCACTTCAGCAGCGTGGCCGCCCGCTCCACGTCCTTCAGGAGGTCGTTGGCCTGATCGATCAAGACCGAATCGCTCCGGTGGTCGATCGCCACGTTCTCGAAGGCCGCCGCATTCAGCATGGACTTCATCTCCGAGGCAAGGCCGTCACGCTGACTCGTCCAGGACGCAATCTGCGCGCTAAGCCTCGTGTAGGTCGCATCGTTGGCATCGGCGCTCTTGAGGGCAGCCGTGGAGATCTTGAGGGCGTTCATGCTGAGCTCTCCGAACGGTGCGTTGATCTGCTTGTAGACCTTGGCGAGCCTGGAAAAGATCTCCTTGTTGGCGGCGGGAGGCAGGCGTCAGGGGTGACGCCACTCCTGGGCCGGCGCATCCGCTAAGAACCGGGTCAGCGGCGGGACGCGCGCTTCGACTCCTCGATCCAGACTATGGCGCACCGTTCGTGGGCGCTCGCTCCGGCAACCTGGCACTCACTCCGGCCCTTCGAAATCGCGAACCCACACACCATGCAGCTGCTCCTGCCCACCGCCGTCCGTGCTTCGGGCAGCGTAGCCGGCGCCTTCCGGAGGACCCCTTCACGGAGTCGCTCCCGGACTATCCGTCGAATCTCTGCTTCGGGTAGTTCAGGCGACATGACACCACACACCTGGTCCCTGTGAGATGGCCCGAGAGAGCCGCTGGCGCTCCGCAATGCCTCGGAGAGATCTGAGCTCGAGATGGCCCGGAAACGGGGTACGCTCTCCGAGGGTCGGAACGTACGGGCATCCTAGTCTGCCCATGTTGGGAGAATGCAAAGGATGTGTGACGGTTTTGCAACGTTCGGGCCCGGACGGATGCGGCGGGCCCTCGTGGTGCTCATGTGTGGCCTTCCCGCGGCTGGCAAAACGACCACCGCTGAGCGTCTTCATGCTGGGCTCGGGGGAGTCCTGATCCGGAGCTGCGACGTCTACCAAGAGCTAGGAATCTCCCTTCCCGACTGGGTGCAGCGGACCCGCGGCTTCACCCATGATGTCACCGCTTATGAACAGGCGCGCGATGCCGCCTACGTGAGGATGCTGAGCCTGCTCGAGTGCCACCTGACGGTAGGCGCCAAGATCGTCATCATCGACGCCGTCCATGGCGAGCCCGCGAAGAGGCGGGCGGTCTTTCGCGTCTGCGCGGCCTTCGGGGCGGACCCTCTGCTCGTCTGGTGCCGGTGTGACGACCGGAAGGAGACCGAGCGGCGCATCATGCGGCGGCGGGGCCACGAAGCCGATCCGGCCTGCGAGGCGAGCGATCGCTCCGTCTTCGATCACATCGCCCGACTCTGGGAGCCGCCTTCCCACGAGCGATGCGGATCGGCCGCGGTGCCGATCTGCACATACGACACGCAGCTCGGAGCGCTCCGTTGGCGATATCAGGCCGGGCAGGCCGCAGCGGCCCTCATCGAAGCGGCGCTGACGGCGCGGTCTCCCGCTCAGCTCACGCGCCGCTAGGGGTCCGGCGGTCTTCGATAGAGGGCATCGGCGCGGCGCAATCGCTCGGAGAGGAGCTGCATCAGCTGCAGGGCGAAGTGCGGATTCTGACGCACGAAGAGATAGAACTGCGGCTCGTCGATCTCGACAAGCTCCGTCTCCTCGAGGGTGACCGCGCTGGCCGATCGCGTCGCCTTCTCGAGGAGCGCCATCTCGCCGAACACTTCGTCCTCGGCCAGCGTGTCAACGGTGACGCCGCTGACCATGATCGCCACGCGCCCCCGCTTGATGGCGAACATGCTCTGGCCCTGCTCACCCTGCTGGAAGATGGTCGTCCCCGCGGGGTACACCATGGTCTTCACCGCGTTCCGAAACAGGCCGAACTTCCGCGGCTCCGAGGTCACCTGGGCGCTCCCGAGGCGCCAGGCGACCAAGGCCGAGTTGTCGATCGCGCGGTCGTCATGGAACGGCATTCTTGGCCGTGTCCGTGGCGGCCGTCAAGATCGCGATCACCCTCAAAAGAAGTGTTACCGAAAGCGAAGGGGTTGCCTCAAAACCGGTGTTACCACCGCCACCGGAAAGGGGGCCCCGTGACGGAACGAGGACGTCGCGAATATGCCGAGGTGATGCGCCAGCGGTATCAGGAGGCGACGAGACAAGAGCGGAGCACACTGTTGGACGAGTACTGCCGGGTCATCCGGTGTCATCGCAAGGCGGCGATTCGTCGCTTGGGCGCCGCGCTCGAGAGACGAGGGCGCGCGCCGGGCCGGCCCGCCCGCTATGGGCGCGACCTGCTCC
>Ga0306921_10001125_pt1 | contig 25423 bp, 23 predicted proteins | sample sta12Cox44000080_FD_203760 | JGI IMG/M metagenome (GOLD analysis project Ga0306921, IMG submission 203760) | Lab enrichment of tropical soil microbial communities from Luquillo Experimental Forest, Puerto Rico - statoxic.12C.oxic.44.000.080 (v2)... | ecosystem: Environmental > Terrestrial >...
TGCTGTTCCTAAGTGCCTGCCTAATGGCGCGAGCGAGTCCATCCCCTGTAAGATCGCTCTTTCGGAGATTAAAAGCTTCGCTCGCCGAAGCAAACCCAATCACCTCTGCATAGATTGGAGCCCCTCTATCGAGAGCAGTGGTTAGATCTTCGACGACCACCGCGCCAGCACCCTCTCCAAGAACGAGTCCGTCTCGGGTCAGGTCGTACGGACGAGACGCTCGGGCTGGGTGGCCAGTGGGTTTCGCCAAGATACCGAGGGCGGCCCAAGTCGAATAGACCATGGGAGTGAGAGGAGCTTCAGTGCTTCCGGCTACTACGGCATTGACAGTTCCGGCCTGAATTTGCTCGTAACTCCAGTTGATAACGTCAAGTCCAGTCGAACATCCGGATGCTAGAGTCATTACCGGGCCCTTGATACCGAGTTCAATCGCAATATGAGCGACAGGGGCGTGTGTGGAGTACTGGAACGAAGTCAGAGGGCTGAGGTTAGAAAAGCCGGATAGGCGAACAGCCTCGAAAGAATCATAGACCCGTTCGACACCGCTAACACAAGTCCCGAAGCACGCGCCTATCGCGAGTGGGTTGTGACCATTGATGTCCAAGCTCGCGTCATCGATTGCCATCTGAGCACTGGCGAGAGCAAATTGGCTGAATCGCCAGAGCTCTCGAGCGTTCCTTTTCGTCATGAAGTCTGAAGGCTGAAAGTTCTTTACCTCAGCCGCAACCTGACAAGGATATGGGGTTGGATCAAAGGCCGTGATGTAGTCAATCCCGGACTTGCCCGTGATGAGGGCGTTCCAGAAATCGTCTTTTCCGATGCCGTTGGGGGCTACGACGCCGAGTCCGGTGATGACTACGCGACGGGGTTTTCGCACAGTGCCTCCCTCCCAGCTTCCAAAGGCGAGACCGCACAAATGTATCATAAGTACGGGAAAATCTTACGGGATTGCTCCACTGAAGCTTTGCTGTACAATCGCAGCCAGCCATGACGTTCCGCCTCTCGCGCCGAGCGTTTCTGGCGGCCCCCCTGTCTCTGCTGCTCCTCCCCCGGGCCGTCCCGGCGACCCTGTCCGGGGCCCCCCAGCCCCAGGGCTTCACTGTCGATGTGGGCATTCTCTTCGACATGATCAGCTTCGCCCTCAAGGGCACGGTCCAGAGGGAGATCGACGAGGCGGCGGGTCGCTACCGGATCACCCTGGACGGCGAGGGGGACAAGATCTCGCTGCACACCGAGGCCAACGGGGTGATTCGCCAGGGCCGGTTCATGCCCGTCCAGCTCCATAGCACGAGCACGATCCGCGGACGCGACAGCACGCTCGACCTCCTCTACGATCACGACAAGGGCACCGTCGAGTATCACTCCGTGGCATATACGTTTTTCCTCGGGCGCCGGCGACAAGTGGACGACGTACTCAAGCTTCCTACCGACCGGCAGGTGGACGATTTCCTATCGGCCGAGCTCAACTTCGCCGCGGACAAGCTCGACCGTGACCCTGACGGAACCTATCGCACCTATATCGTCCGCCGATCCCGTCCCGAGAACGAGGGGCCTGATGACGTATCTCCCAGCGGATACAGGGCAGAGCTGATTCCCCTGCGCTTCCAGGTCGTGGCCGACCAGACCTCGCGTCGTCTGCGTGCCAAGATCGACATCACGGGGTTTTCCTCCTGGGCGCGGCGGGACCAACCCGCCCAGGTCACCTTCGGCCCCGACCGGCATCTCGAGAGCGTGCAGTCCAAGCTAATGCTCGGCACCACCTTCAAGGCTCGCGTCGCCACGGCCGCCCTCATGCCCTCCTGATGGGGCACGATCTGGTCGGGCTGGGTGAGGTCATGCTGCGCCTCGCCGCGCCGCCGCCCCAGCGCCTCGACCAGTCCGTCGCCCTCGACGTCCAGATTGGCGGTTCCGAGGCCAATGTCATGGCCGCGGTGGCGCGGCTCGGACTGTGCACCGCATTCATCTCGGCGCTGCCCGCGGATCACGTCTGGGGCGACCGCACCATCCGCGAGCTCACTGGCCACGGGGTGGACTGCGCGGGCATCGTGCGTCGGCCGGGTAGTCGCATGGGTCTTTACTTCCTCGAGTACGGAGCGCCTCCGCGACCGGTGCGAGTGCTCTACGACCGGCGCGACTCGGCCCTGAGCCAGCTCGTGGCCGACGAGATCGACTGGGCGATCGCGCGCGAGGCGCGGATGGTCCATCTCTCCGGCATCACCGCCGCTCTCGGCGAGAACTTGAAGGGCGTCCTGAGGAGAGCCTGTCGCGAGGCGCACGCGGCCGGAGTGCCCATCTCCTTCGACGTGAATTACCGCTCGCGCCTCTGGTCCGCCAAGGAGGCGCGGGATTTCCTGACTGAGCTCCTACCCGCCGTCCGCTACCTCTTTATTGGATCGGATGACGCAGAGACGGTCTTCGAGCTCACCGGTTCACCCGAGGGTGTCCTCGAGGGCCTGGCGCGGGTCGCCCCCACCGCCACCATCGCCCTTACACTCGGTGAAGCCGGGTCGGCAGTGCGCGACGACGGCCGCGTGCTCCGACCCGCCCGCCTCTATACGGTGACCACGGTGGACCGCGTCGGCGCCGGGGACGCATTCGCGGCGGGCTTCCTGTGGCGAGTGCTCCAGGGGCGGTCGATGCAGGAGGCCGTCGACGCCGCCACGGCCCTGGCCGCTCTCAAGTGCACGATCTGGGGCGACATCGCCCTCGTGCGCCGAGGCGAGCTCGAGGAGCTCATGGCCTCCACCCATTCGGAGATTCGACGCTAGAGGAGGTGACCATGCTCTTCTCGCTCATGTATCTCAGGGGCACCTTCCGATGGAACTACGCGGCGTCCCTCGGGTGCATCGTGGCCAGCGTCGACTACGCATTGAGGTCCTGATGGCAGAACCTTCCCGCGGCGCGCCGGGAATTCTCGACGGTCTGACCCGGGCTCAGCGGGAGGCCGTCTCTCACGAGAGGGGTCCCCTCCTGATCATCGCGGGGGCGGGAACGGGCAAGACCACCGTCATCACCCGCCGCATCGCCCACCTCATCGCCACGCGCCGCGCCCGTCCCTCCGAGGTGCTCGCCCTCACCTTCACGGACAAGGCGGCGGCCGAGATGGAAGAGCGCGTCGACCAGCTCGTGCCCTACGGCTATGCGGACGTGCAGATTTCGACCTTTCATGCCTTCGGCGATCGCCTCATCAGGGAGAACGCCCTCGAGCTCGGGCTCACCCCCGACTTCCGCGTGCTCACGCGCGCCGAGCAGGTCATCTTCGTCCGCGATCATCTCTTCGAGTTCCCTCTCGAGCACTACCGGCCACTCGGTGATCCCACGCGGCACATCCAGGCCATGATCACCCTGTTCAGTCGCCTCAAGGACGAGGACGTGGGCCCGGACGAGTACCTTGCCCACGCCGAGGCCTTGCTGGCCGCCGCCGTCGACGAGGCCGCGCGCCTCGAGGCCGAGGAGCATCTGGAGCTCGCCCGCACCTACGCTCAATACCAGATCCTCATGGCACGGCTCGGTCAGATCGACTTCGGGGACCAGATCGTGGAGGTGCTGCGCCTGCTCCGCACTCGCCCGCATGTGCTGCGACGCTGCCAGGAGCGCTACCGCTACATCCTCGTGGACGAATTCCAAGACACCAACTACGCCCAGTTCGAGGTGGTGAAACTCCTCGCGGCCAAGCATCGCAACGTCACCGTGGTAGGTGACGATGATCAGGCGATCTTCCGGTTCCGCGGGGCGTCCATGAGCAATATCCTGGAATTCGATCGCACCTATCCCGACGCTCGGAAGGTGCTCCTGCTGGAGAATCGCCGCTCTCCCCAGGCCGTGCTCGACGCCGCCTATCGGCTCATCCAGTTCAACAATCCGGATCGCCTGGAAGCGGCCCAGGGGATCGACAAAGAGCTCAGATCGGTGGGGCCCGACGGCCAGCCGAGAATCGGCGTCGCCCCGACCCATCTCGTCTTCGACACCGTCTCCACGGAGTCGGATCAGATCGCCGAGCTCATCGCGGAGACGCACGCGGAGGGGCGTCCCTATCGCGAGTGCGCCATCCTCGTCCGCGCCAACAGCGACGCCGACCCCTTTCTCCGGGCTCTGAATCTCCGCAACATTCCCTGGACCTTCTCCGGCAACGCGGGGCTCTATGGTCGACCCGAGATCCGGCTCCTCATCGCCTTCCTCCGCAGCGTCGCCCACCCCGACGACTCCGTAAGCCTTCACTACCTGGCGTCGTCGGACATCTACCAGGTGCCCATCTTCGATCTCACGGAGTGCGCGACCTACGCGGACCGACGCCACCGCTGGCTCTTCCACGTCCTGCGCGAGGTGCCCGAGGAGGTGCAAGTCGGGGAGGAGGGCGCCGGGGCCATCCGGCGACTCATCGCCGACCTCGAACGCTACATGGAGCTGGCGCGCGAGACGCCCACCGGGGAGCTGCTCTACCAGTTTCTCGTCGACTCCGGTCTCATGACCCGCTACGCCAAGGCGCCCCCCGAGCAGGAGCAAGAGGTTCAGAACGTCAGCAAGTTCTTCGCGCGTGTGCGCGACGCCTCGCGCGTGCTGCGGTACGACAACGTGCGCGAATTCGTCAATCACCTGGATGCCCTCATCGACGCGGGCGACGACCCCGCCGTGGCCGAGGCCGAGGTTGACGCGCCGGCCGTTCCCGTGCTCACCGTGCACAAGGCCAAGGGTCTCGAGTGGCCCGTGGTCTTCCTCGTGAACTGCGTGCAGGAGAAGTTCCCCACCCGACGGCGCGGTGACGCGCTCGAGATGCCCTTCGGGCTCATCCGGGACACGCTGCCCACCGGCGATTTCCATCTCCAGGAAGAACGGCGGCTCTTCTACGTCGGCATGACTCGAGCCAAGGAGCGCCTCTATCTCACGAGCGCGGAGGACATGGGCGGACGCAAGAAGTGGAAGACGAGCCAATTCGTCTTGGAGGCACTCGACCTGCCCAAGGACTCCGCGCGGCCCTTCGCGGCGCGCGCCGTCGAAGAGCTCCAGCGCCACGCTCCGCCCCCGGCCCCCGAAGGCATGGAGAGGGACGCGTTGTCGCCCACGCAGCCCCTTACGGTGAGTCACCACCAGGTGGACGACTACCAGACCTGTCCGCTCAAGTACCACTACGTCCACGTCAAGCGCATCCCGCTGCGCCAACACCACAACGTGGTCTATGGCAGCGCGCTGCACAAGGCCGTGGAGTTCTATCTCAAGCGGCGCGCGGTGGGCAACTTCACCTCGCTCGAAGACTTCCTGCGGGCTTTCGACGAGGCGTGGAGGAACGAGGGCTTCCTCACCCGCGAGCACGAGGAGCAGCGCAAGCGCGCGGGGGTGCTCGCCCTGAGCCGCTTCTATCACGAGGAGGAGGCCTCGGGGGAGAAGCCCACGGAGGTGGAGGGCGAGTTCAGCTTCGTCCTCGGCCCCACCCGGGTGCGCGGCCGCTTCGATCGCGTCGACGACACACCCGAGGGCCCGGTAATCGTCGACTACAAGTCGAGCGACGTCACCGAGCAGAAGGCGGCAGACCGCCGCGCCCGGGAGAGCCTCCAGCTCAAGATGTATGCTCTCGCCCTGCGGGAGATGACAGGCCGTCTCCCCGCCCGCGTCGAGCTCCACTTCCTGGAGTCTGGCCTGGCGGGGCGTCACGTGCCCACGGAGGAGGACCTCGTCGAGGCGCGCGCGGCCATCGAGACGGCGGCGGCGGGGATTCGCGCGCGACACTTCGAGGCCACCCCCGGATACCAGATCTGCCGCTACTGCGCTTACAACCAGATCTGTCCCAGCACCGCCACCCGAGAATAGGAGAGGCGTCATGAAGCTCAAGGCCAACGGTATCGAGATCAACTACGAGAAGCAGGGCAGCGGCCCCGTGGTGACCATGAGCCACTCCCTCGCCTGCAACTTGCACATGTGGGACGAGCAGGCCGCCGCCCTCGCCGAGCGGTACACGGTGGTGCGCTTCGACACGCGCGGGCACGGGCATAGCAGCGCTCCCGAGGGCGCCTACTCCCTCGATCAGATGGGCGACGACCTCAAGGGCCTCCTCGACGGGCTCGGCATCAGGGAAACGCACTTCGTCGGGCTCTCCATGGGCGGCATGATCGGCCAGACCTTCGCCCTCAAGCATCCCGCAATGATCAAGAGCCTCGTCCTCTGCGACACGACGAGCCGCTACCCGGCCGCCGCCGCACCGATCTGGGAAGACCGAATCAAGACGGTCGGCGCCAAGGGCATGGAGCCCATGGTCGCCGGCACCCTGGAACGCTGGTTCACCGCACCCTTCCGTGCGCGCCGTCGCGACGTGATGGAGCGCGTGGGCGCCATGATCCGGAGCACGCCGCCGGCCGGCTATGTGGGCTGTTGTCACGCCATTCCCAAGATCAACGTCACCGACCGACTGAAGGAGCTCCGCTGCCCGACGCTGGTGGTCGTGGGCGAGGAGGATCCGGGTACGCCGGTGGAGATGGCGCGGGAGATCCACGCGGCCCTGCCGGGTTCGCAGCTGGCCGTGCTGCGCTCCGCCTCGCATCTCGCCAACGTCGAGCAGCCCGAGGAGTTCAACCGCGCGCTGCTGAGCTTTCTCGACAAGGCCTCGGGGCAGAGCGCGCTGTAGCAGGCCGGATCGCGACGAGATGGCGACGAAGCGGCCGGGTCGCGCATGGATCCGGCCGCTCCGGCTCGGCTGCGGCCTCGTCCTCTACTTTTATCTGCTCACCCACTTCACCAACCACGCCCTCGGTCTGATCTCGCTCGACGCCATGGCGAGCGGACGGGAATGGTTCCTCGCCCTCTGGCGCAATTCGCTCGGCACCGTCGCGCTCTACGGCGCGCTGATCGTGCACTGGCTGCTCGGCCTCTGGCTCATCTACCGTCGGCGCACCCTTCGCATGCCTGTCTGGGAGGCGACCCAGATTTTCCTCGGTCTCGCCGTGCCCCCGCTGCTGGCCTCCCACGTGGTGGGCACCCGCCTCGCCAATTCCCTCTTCGGCGTTGAGGACTCCTATACACGTCTGCTCCTCACGTTCTGGGTGGTGAATCCCTGGGCGAGCTTCCGCCAGTCGGTGCTGCTCCTGATCGCGTGGATTCATGGCTGCATCGGTCTCCACTTCTGGCTGCGCCTGCGGCCGTGGTACCGACGGAGCTTCGCGGTGATTCTGAGCGCTTGGGTCCTCGTTCCGGTGCTCGCATGGCTCGGTTTCGCGGAGGCCGGGCACCACGTCGCCACCCTCGCCCGCGACCCGGGATTCGCTCAGCGGGTCATGGCCGAGAGCCACATGCCGCTCGCGCAGGCGCGAGCTCGTCTCCAGGAAATCGAGACGCGCCTCGTGCGCACGACCTGGATTCTTCTCGCTGCGACGCTCCTCGCGCGCGCCGGCCGCGAGTTTGTGTCGCGGCGACGGTCGACGATCCGGGTGTCGTATCCGGGCGGGCAGTACGCGCAGGTGCCCCTCGGCTGGACGGTGCTCGAAGCGAGCCGCGCCGCCAGCATTCCGCATGCGTCCGTCTGCGGGGGACGCGGCCGCTGCTCCACCTGCCGCATCCGCGTGGCCGGAGACCCCATGGCGCTTCCCGCGCGGAGCCCGCAGGAGGAGCGCGTGCTGCAGCGGATCGGCGCGCCGCCTCCCGTGCGCCTCGCCTGCCAGCTGCGCCCCACCCGCGATCTCGCCGTCACTCCGCTGGTGGAGGTGGCGGCGGGGGCGGGGCTCGCTCTGGCCTCCGTAGGGTCGCGCAACGGGGAGGAGCGCGAGATCGCGGTGCTCTTCGCCGACCTGCGCGGCTTCACTCGGCTCGCCGAGCACAAGCTGCCCTACGACGTGGTGTTCTTCCTCAACCGCTACTTCGAGGCGGTGGGGCGCGCCATTGCAGCGGCGGGCGGTATCGCCAACCAGTACACGGGCGACGGCGTCATGGCCCTCTTCGGCGTGGAGAGCGGCCCCGAGCTAGCGTGCCGCCAGGCGCTCCAGGCCTCGAGCGCCATGATCGCCCGCGTGGAGGAGCTCGGTCGCTCCTTCGGCGCCGAGCTCGGCGAGCCGCTTCGCCTGGGCGTGGGCATCCACACTGGCCCCGCCGTGGTGGGAGAGATGGGCTACGGCGAGACGCGCTACCTCACCGCGGTCGGTGACACCGTGCACGTGGCGAGCCGCCTCGAGGCGCTAACCAAGGAGTACCATTGTGATCTCGTGGTCTCGGAGCAGGTGATGACTCGCGCGGGGGTGGACGGCCGCGCGTATCCGCGCCACGAGCTGACGGTGCGGAACCGCGAGGCGCCGCTTCGCATCGTGGTGGTGGACGATGCGCGCCGCCTCCCGCTCGCCGCGGTCACCATGGAGGAACGAACATGAGCAGTCACGCGGGACCCGGGTCACAGGCCGACGCGTTGCCGCCGCCGCCCGAGCCGAGCTACGCGGAGCGGGCGCGGACCCTCGTCCATCTCGCGCGCTCGGGTGCGCTGTCCACGCTCTCTCGCCGGCAGCCGGGCCATCCCTTCGGCTCGGTCATGCCCTATGCGCCGGACGATCGCGGCGCGCCGCTGCTCCTCATCAGCAGCATGGCCATGCACACCCAGAACCTCGAAGGCGATCCGCGGGCGAGCTTGCTCGTGACTCAGCCCGGCTGGACCGACGATCCGCTCGCGGGAGGCCGAGTGACGCTGGTGGGCCGCGCCCTGCGGTTGCCCGAGCCGGAGCGCGCCGCCGCGCGCGAGCGGTACCTCGTCCGGCAGCCGAGGGCTGCCTACTGGGTCGACTTCGAGGACTTCAGCTTCTGGCGTCTCGAGGTGTCGGACGTCTACTTCGTGGGCGGATTCGCGGCGATGGACTGGGTCACCGGTCCAGGTTACGCGGCGGCGGCGCCGGATCCCCTCGCCGACGCCGCCGAGGAGATCATCGCCCACATGAACCACGACCACGCCGATGCGCTGGTGACGCTAGCGCGAGCCCACACGGACGCGGCCGCCGAGGAGGCGACCATGCTCTCGGTGGACCGCCTCGGTTTCCGCGTCCGCGTCAGAAGCGGCGAGCGCATCCACGGCGCGCGCATCGCGTTCCCGCAGGAGGTGAGCACGCCCGAGGCCTGCCGCACCGCGCTCATCGAGATGCTCGGCCGCGCTCGGCGCGGTGCTCAGTAGTCCTTCGGATCCAGCCAGTCGCGCAGGCCGTCGCCCGCCAGGTTGAAGGAGAGAGCGAGGGAGAAGATGGCCAGCCCCGGCCACCACGCCATCCACGGCGCGGTTTCCAGGAACTGCTGGGCGGTGTTCAACATGGTGCCCCAGCTCGGCCGCGGGGGCTGCACGCCCAGCCCCAGGAAGGAGAGGATCGCCTCTGCGATGATGGCGCCGGGAACAGACACGGTGGCCTGCACGAGCAGCGCGCTGCTGATGTTGGGCAGGATGTGGCGCGCCATCACCCGCAGGTCGCCAGCGCCTAGGGCCCGCGCGCCGTGGACGAAGTCCTCCTCCCGGGTGGAGAGCACTAGGCCGCGGGTGAGCCGGATGTACGTCGGCGTCGCTCCCACGCCGATGGCCACGGTGGCATTGATGAGCGAGGGGCCGAGGATGGTCACGAGCCCGATGGCGAGAATCAGGAAGGGGAAGGATAGCCATGCATCCGTGAGGCGCATGATGAGCTGGTCGAAGACCCCGCGGTAAAAACCGGCGACCAGCCCCGCGGGCACCCCGATGACCATGGCGAGGAGGATGGAGAAAACGCCTGCCTGCATGGAGATGCGCGTGCCGTAGATGACGCGCGAGAGCACGTCGCGGCCAAGATCATCCGTGCCGAAGGGATGCGCCGCGCTCGATCCCTTCCGGATCGCGCTCCAGTCCGTGTGCAGGGGATCATCGGGGGCGATCCAGGGGGCGCCGACAGCCAGCAGCACGTAGAAGAGCACCACCGCCGCGCCCACGAGGGCGGGAGGCCGCCGCGCCGCCCGTCGCCACGCCCGCACGAGTGACGAGGGGCTCGTCTCGCCCGCGAGAGCCACGGAGGCCGTCGCCACCACACTGCCCTCAGGCGGCATCGGCGGCGCCCTTGACGCGGATGCGAGGGTTCAGCAGCGAGTATGAGATGTCCACGAGCAGGTTGATCAGCACGTACGCGCTCGCCGTGATAAGCACCACGCCCTGCACGAGCGGGTAGTCGCGGGTGAACACGGACTCCACGATGAGCCGGCCAAAGCCGGGGACCACGAAGATCTGCTCGGTCACCACGGCCCCGCCCATGAGTGCGCCCATCTGCAGGCCGAGGATGGTGACCACGGGAATGAGCCCGTTGCGAATGGCGTGGCGGAAGATCACCGCCCGGCGGGGAAGACCCTTGCTGTAGGCGGTGCGGATGTAGTCGGCGCCGAGCACGTCGATCATGCTGTTGCGTGTCTGCCGCATGAGGACGGCGCCCAGAGTTGCCCCCAGCACAAAGGCGGGCATGAGCATCCGCGTGAGATTGCCGACGGGATTCTCCCAGAGGGGCACGAAACCCGAGGCGGGGAGCCAGTGCAACCGAACGGAGAGGAGGAGGATGAGCATGATGCCCAGCCAGAAGCTCGGCACGGAGAGGCCGCACAGCGACAGACTGTTGGCGAGATAGTCCCAGATCGTGTTGCGCCGCGCCGCGGACAGGACACCCACGGGAATGGCGATACAGAGGGCCACGAGAATAGACAGACAGGCGAGCTCCACCGTGACAGGCAGCTTCTTGCCCACCGTAGCCACCACCGTCTCGCGGGTGCGGATCGATTCCCCGAGGTCGCCGCGAAGGGCGAGGCCGACCCAGCGTAGGTACTGCACGGGGAGGGGATCCGTGAGGCCATACTTCGCGCGGATCTCCGCGAGCCCCGCCTCGTCGGCCTCCGTGCCCGCCATCACCCGGGCGGGATCGCCGGGGATCATGCGCACGCCCGTGAAGACGATGACGCTGATCACGGCGAGCGTGACCACAGAGATGGCGAGCCGCTGGACGAGGTAGTCGAGCACGGCGCTTCAGGCGGCCGGCCCCGCGCAAGGGCCGCGGGGAACGGGCCGCCTCCGGAGCGCTACTGCCAGGACACGCCCTTCAGGCGGATGAGCCCGTCCGGCACCGCCTTGTAGCCTTTGAGATTCTTGGGATACGAGACGATGTAGTTGAGGTGATAGAGGTACAGGATGTTCCGCCGCGCGAAGGCGAACTTGTCGATGGCTTGGCGATAGAGCGAAATGCGCTGGGCGACGTCGCTCACCTCGCGCGCCCGGTTCAGGATCACGTCCAGCCCCTCGTCGCACGCCTGGGTGGTGTTGAGCGAGGCTCCGCACGTCTGGAACTGGAAGATGTTGGCATCGGGATCGACGCGGCCGCTCCAGCCGATCAGGAAGGCCTGGTCCTTCCCCGCGTCGTTCTCGTTGAGGGCGGAGGCGAACTCCGACGGCTTGAGGCTGATGTTGAAGCCCGTCTCCTTCGCCATGCCCTGGACCACTTCGGCCACCCGTCGCTGCTGCGGATCGTTGACGATCATCATCTCGAAGCTGTAGCCGTTGCCCTGTCCGGCATCCGCGAGGAGCTTCTTGGCCTTGGTTACGTCCCGTGTCGGGCACTTGCGGCTCTTGTCAGCGAAGGGGCTCACGGGGGAGATGGGCGTGCAGCCCGGCGTATATTGCCCATCCCACGCGACCTGGTTGAGGGCGACGCGGTCGATCGAGAGGTCGAGGGCTTCGCGCACGCGCGGATCGTTGGCGAGCGGCGTGCCCAGATCGCCCGGCGGCGCCGGCGGCTTGCCGTTCTTGTTGCGGAGGTTGATGGTGATCCCCGAGTAGCCGATGCCCGTCACGCTCGAGACCTCGTACTTGCCCTCCTTGCGGAGGTTGGCGGCATCGGTGGGAGCGACCAAATGCATCATGTCGATGTCGCCCGAGCGCAGGTTGGCTAGGCGCACGTTATCGTCGGGAATAATGCGGAAGACGAGCCGGTCGAACTTGGCCACGCTCTTGTCGAAGTAGTGAGGGGACCGCTCAAGCACGATACGGTCCTGGGAGACGCGCTCCACGTACTGCCACGGACCCACGCACACGGGCGCGGTGCCGAACTTGTCCCCGAGCTTGGTCGCCACCGCGGGCGAGACCGGCATGCCCGCGCGATCGGCCAGGATGGCGAGAAGGGGGGAAGAGGGCACCTTGAGCCGAAGGCGGACAGTAAGGGGATCCACCACGTCGATGCTGTTCACCGATTCCAGCTCGCTGCGCCGGTTCGAGCCCTTCATATTGAGGTGGCGGTCGAGCGAGTAGCGGACGGCCTCCGCGTTCATGGGGGTGCCGTCGTTGAACTTGACGTTGGGGCGGAGCTTGATGGTGACGGTTTTGCCGCCGTCGCTCACCGTGGGGAGGTCGGCCGCGAGCTGGGGGAAGATGCGCAAGTTCTCGTCGATCTCGTAGAGCTTCTCGCACATCTGCTCGAAGACGATGCGGCCCACGTAGGTCCGCGCCAAAGTGGGATCGAGGATGTCCGGGTCCTGGTTGAGCGCTACCACCAGCGTCTTCTTCTGGGCCAGAGCCGGCTCCGCGCCCAGAAGGAGCCCGAGGCACAGGACCGCCATCGAGAGCACGAACAGTGGACGCCACGTGCGCATGAAGACCGCCTCCATCGTCAGGATGGTGAATCCGGGGACAACCGGGTCGTGGACCGCGGACATCATACATCTGCTAAGGTGGGCGCGAAAAGGAGGATCCCATGACCGAGCAGCGACCTTCGCAGGCGGAAGTGGCCAACATGGCCGGGGTGATCGAGCGACTGGCGGGAGAGCTCGCCCTCGCCGAGGAGCCCGCGTGCTTCATCGTGGCCCTGGAGGGTGAGGAGGACGCGGCGCCTGATGCCTGAGGAGAGCCTGACCGCCATTGCCTCGGCCATCCGGACCCGCACGCTCTCGCCTGTCGAGGCGGTGGAGGGCTGCCTCGAGCGCATCCGCAAGCACGAGGGACGGATCCGCGCCTTCATCACCCTCGACGAAGAGGGCGCCCTCCGGCGGGCGCGCGCGCTCGAGGACGACGCGGCGGCGGGCCGATGGCACGGGCCGCTCCACGGCGTTCCCGTGGGGCTCAAGGATCTCTGCCATCTCGAGGGGCTGCCTACCTCGTGCGGCACGCGTATCCCCGGATACTTTGCCTCGCCCACCGAGTGCACCGCGGCGCGCCGGCTGCTCGAGGCGGGCGCGGTCAGTCTGGGCAAGCTCAACATGACGGAGCTCGCCCTGGGCGCTTTCGGCGACAACGCTCATCACGGCGATGCGGACAATCCGTGGCACGCTGGCCACGCCACGGGCGGTTCGTCCAGCGGATCGGGGGCGGGCGTGGCTGCGGGCTTCTTCGCGGGCGCCGTGGGCTCGGACACCGGGGGGTCGATCCGGTTGCCCGCCGCCTTCTGCGGCGTGGTCGGGCTCAAGCCGACCTACGGGCGGGTGAGCCGCGCGGGCGCCATGGTGCTCTCGTGGTCCATGGATCACCTGGGTCCTCTCGCGTGGACGGCGCGTGACGTCGCCCTCATGCTCGGCGTGATGGCGGGCCGCGATCCCGCGGACGCCACGGCGAGTCGTCGCGCCGTGGCGGACTACCTCGCCGACATCGACGGCGGCATCCGCGGCTTCCGAGTCGGGCTACCCGAGAATTACTTCTTCCAGGGGCTCGACCCCGAGGTGGCGAATGGAGTCCGCGCCGCCGCACGCCAGCTCGGAGAGCTTGGAGCCCAGGTGAAGGAGCTGCGCATCCCCGACGCGCAGCACATGACCGACGTCGCCATGCTCATTGCCCGCTCCGAGAGCTCTGCGCTCCACTCGGCCATCCTGCGTGAGCAGCCCGAGGCGCTCCAGCCCACGGTACGGGCCCGCCTCGAGGTCGGGCTCGCCATCTCCGCCCACGACTATCTCCAGGCGCTGCGTCTTCGCGCGCAGCTCACGCGCGTCTTCGTTCGGGACGTCTTCGACGAGATCGACGTGCTTCTGGCGCCGGTGGCGCCGGAGCCGCCGCCCGCCCTCGCGCCCCTCAAAGCGGGGACGACGGAAGCGTTCAACGCGCGCTCGGGACGGTTCTCCAGCCTGACCCGCCCCTTCAACGGTTATGGGCTGCCCGCCCTTTCGGTGCCGTGTGGCTTCTCGAAGGCAGGCCTCCCGCTGGCGTTTCAGGCGGTGGGACGACCGTTCGACGAGGCGCGACTCCTGCGGCTGGCCCACGCGTATCAGGAAGCGGCGGGCTGGCATCGCCAGCGGCCCCGCCTCTGACCGAGGGACCCGGCTCCTAGAGGACGTGGTGGAGGGCGTAGAGGCCGGTGATGACGCGCGGCTCCGCCCCATGGGACTCGAGAGTGCTCGGGTCGAGGGCCTCGCGGCAGGCGCGGTCCACGATGCCGGCATCCGAGCCCTCGACGATCACCACCCAACGCGCCACCTCGTCCGGCTTGTCACGGATATCCTTCTCGGCGGTCTTCACCGTGGTCGTCTCGACGTCCGCCTCGCAGAGGTGGGCGGCGGTCATGCCCGGCCGCTCGAGAAGCTTTGGCAGGGCCTCCTCGCTGAGCCAGCGCCGCAGGGCCGATTCCCGACCGGTCGCCGGGCCCAGGCGAATGGTGGCCAGCGCGCCGCCGATGCCGCCGCCGATGGAGAGCGTGGTCCGGCACGCCGTGCGATTCGAGTTGCGGAACAGGGCGAGGCACTTGCGCGTCCACGGCGTCGGATTGTTGAGGCGCTCGACGTAGGCGGGACTGGCCAGGGTGTCGAGCGTCTCCGTCTCATACATCATGAAATATTTCGGCGCAGCGGCCACGGCAATGTAGCGGCGGCCGCGCAGGAAGCCCGGCACCGCGCAGCGCTCCGGCATGTGCTCGCGATTGTGCCAGTCGACGTAGTCGGCCTCGCCGGAGGCCTCCACGTCGGCCCAGAAAGCCAGTACGCCCTTGCCGAGAAAGCTCATGCGGGCGACCCTACGCGCGCGTCGTTCGCGCGTCAAGAGGCCGGAGTGGGCAGCGGCGGTTGGGATACACTAGCGGCCATGCCGACCTCGGCGCGCCGGACCTGGAAAGTGGTGGTCCGCCTCCTCGAGCGGGACGAGCGTCTCTTCGCCTTCCTTCTTGCCGTGGTCATGGTCGGCGGTCTTGCCACTCTCGGTCTGGCCCTCCGGCCGCGCCACCGGATCGACCTACCCGCGCTGGTTTTTTGGTTCGCCATGTACAAGGTAGGGATCCTCGCGCTGGTCAGCGTCAATCCCAGCGAGCAGAAGACCCGCGCTGTGTTCAGCGGCGCTCTCGCCGTGGACATGATGCTCATCTTTGCGCTCTTGTACCTCACGGGCGGCGGCGACAGCCTCTTCGTCAACCTCTTCTATCCCCTCCTTGCCGTCAACGCCTACTACTTCGGGCGTTGGGTGGGGCTGATCCTGACCATGCTCGCGGGCCTTCTCTATTGGGCGGCTGCCTTGCTCGCCCCGCCCGAGGCCGCGTGGACCGCCGTGGCCATCCTCATGGGATTGGTGGGCCTGCCCGCCTTCGCCGTTGGCCACGTCGCCGAGCGTGCGCGGCGGGCGCGGGCCGAGGTCGAGCGACTCAATGCCGAGCTCACAGGCTCTCTCACACGACTCCAGGCGGCCCAGGCCGACCTGCTCGTGGCAGAACGCATGGCCACGGTGGGCCGCCTGTCCCTCAAGGTCGCCCACGAGGTGCGCAATCCCATCGCGGCCATCGAGCTCAACGCAGAGCTGGTGAACGATTTGGTCACCGAGCGCGGGGGTGCCGACATGGAGGAGGCGGCCACCCTTGTCGCGGCCATTCGCGAGCAGGTCAACGCCCTCGACGCCATCACCGAGGAATATCTCGCCTTCGCGCGCTTCCCGCGTCCCCAGTACGACGAGGACTCCGTCAACGAGATGGTCGCCGCGCTCGTGGAGTTCGTGCGGCCGGTGGCGGCGCGGCAGGGGAGCGCGGTGGAAGCGACCACGGATCAGGCTGTGCCGCCCATGGCCATCGACCGTACGCTGCTGCGCCAGGCCATCCTCAACCTCGTGAAGAACGGCCTGGAAGCGCTGGGCCGCGGGGGCAAGCTCACCGTGAGCACACGCCGCGTGGACGATCACGTCGAGATCGCCATCCGCGACACCGGACCCGGCATCACGCCCGACGTGGAGCAGCGTCTCTTCGAGCAGTTCTTCACCACCAAGGCCCAGGGCACGGGGCTCGGTCTCTACATTTCCCGGCAGATCATCGAGGAGCAGCACGGCGGCACCCTGCGTTGGGAGAGCACGCCCGGGAGCGGCACCACCTTCACGGCGACCCTGCCCATCAAGAGGACCGAGGATGAGTGACCAGGCCATGCTGCTGGTAGCCGACGACGACCCCGCGGTGCGCCAGAGTCTCGAGCGCACGCTCAGCCGCGAGGGATACGGAGTGGTGCTGGCCCAGGACGGCCAGGCCGCCCTCGATCGGCTGCGCCAGGGCGGCGTCGATCTCCTCCTCTCCGACTTGAAGATGCCCGGCCTCACCGGCCTCGAGCTCCTGAAAGAGGCCAAGGCCGTTGCTCCCGACGTGGACGTGATCATCCTCACCGCCTTCGGGACGGTGGAGGAAGCGGTGCGTGCCATGAAGGATGGCGCCATCGACTTCCTCACCAAGCCGCTGCAGCGCGCCCAGCTCCTCCGCGTGGTGCGCCAAGCGCTGGAGCGCCGCTCGCTCATCCAGCAAAACCGCGCGCTCCAGCAGCGCCTGGACGATCTGCTCGGACAGGGCAACCTCATTGGCGTCAGCCCTCCGTGGAAGCAGATGATGACGCTCGTGCAGCAGGTGGCAGACAGCTCGGCCACCGTCCTCATCCAGGGCGAGAGCGGCACGGGAAAAGAAGGTGTGGCGCGCGCCATCCACGACGGCTCGCCGCGTCGCTCCGGGCCGTTCGTGGCCGTCAACTGCGCGGCTCTACCGGAGACGCTGCTGGAATCCGAGCTGTTCGGCTACGAGAAAGGTGCCTTCACGGGAGCGGCCGGGGCCAAGAAAGGGCGCTTCGAGCTGGCCGACGGCGGCACCCTCTTCCTCGACGAGGTGGCGGATCTCTCGGCGGTGACCCAGCCCAAGATCCTCCGCGTCCTGCAGGAAGGCGAGTTCGAGCGCGTGGGCGGCACCCGCACCATGCGCGTGGACGTGCGCATCGTCGCGGCCACCAACCAGGACCTCTCCCAGCTCGTAAAGGACAAGCGCTTCCGCGAGGATCTCTACTACCGGCTCAACGTCATCACCGTCACCACCCCGCCCCTCCGCGATCGCCGTGAAGACATCCGGGTTCTCGCCCAGCACTTCCTCCGTCTCTACGCGGCCAAGAACAACCGCGTGCTGGAGGGTTTCACCGACGAGGCCATGGGCTGCCTCGAGGCGTATCGCTGGCCCGGCAACGTCCGGGAGCTCGAGAACGTCGTGGAGCGCGCGGTGGTGCTGGCCCGCGCCGGGGTCATCGAGGCAGGGAACCTGCCTCCCAACGTCACCGAGCGGGCCGTCACTTTTACGCGCCCCGAGCCTTCCTCGGCCACGGGAGCGTCGCCCGACGGCATCTTCACCATTCGGATGGGGACCACCCTGGACGAAATCGAGCACCGGGTGCTGGAGGAGACGCTGCGTTTCGCCAAGGGCAACCGCACCGTGACGGCCAAGCTGCTCGGCGTCGATCCCAAGACCATCTACCGAAAGCTCAAACAGGGCGAGGCAGAGGAGAGCGCGAGCGAGTCCTCCGAGTCGTGAGCATGACCTTCGAGCAGATCCGCTACACGGCGGCCGACGGCATCGCCACCATCACGCTGAACCGACCCGAGAAGCTCAACGCCGTCACCAGCGTCCTCATCCAGGAGCTCCTCGCCGCCTTCGAGGCCGCCGATGCCGACGACGCCGTCCGCGTGGTCATCGTCACGGGGGCGGGACGAGCCTTCTGTGCGGGAGCGGACCTCTCCGCGGGCACCCAGACCTTCGACGGTGCGCGGCGTGGTCGACCCGAGCCCGACGGCGAGCATCGCGACGGCGGCGGGCTCGTCTCGCTCCGCATCTACGACCTCAAGAAACCCGTCATCGCCGCCATCAACGGTCCCGCCGTCGGCTTCGGCATCACCATGACTCTGCCCATGGACATCCGCATCGCCTCCTCGGCGGCGCGGATCGGCTTCGTCTTCGCCCGCCGTGGCGTGGTGCCGGAGGCGTGCAGCACGTGGTTTCTGCCGCGCCTCGTGGGCATGCAGCGCGCCGCAGAATGGGTCTACACGGGACGGGTCTTCGACGCCGCGGAGGCGCTCGCCGGCGGGTTGGTGAGCCGGGTGGTGGCGCCGGAGGCCCTCCTGTCCACCGCGCAGGCGTTGGCCCGCGAGATCGCCGATCACACCTCAGGCGTGTCGGTCGCCCTCGCCCGACAGATGATGTGGAAGCTCCTGGGCACGGATCATCCAATGGAGGGACATCGGCTCGACTCGCGCGGCATGGATTGGACGGGCCGCTCCGCCGACGCTCGCGAGGGCATCGCATCATTCCTCGAGAAGCGGCCTCCGCGCTTTCCTCTTACGCCGAGCCGCGACATGCCACCCTACTATCCATGGTGGATCGAGCGATCGTTTAGGTGACGGGCCCGCGCCGCCTTGCCCGGCTCGACCGGGCGGGTCTTCTCTTCGTCCTGCTTTTCTGCAACGCCTTCGGCGTCGGCGCCTTCGGCCCGCTCTTGCCGGAGATCGGCCGCACGCAGTCGCTTCCCGACTGGCAGCTCGGGTTCGTGGCGAGCGCCTTCGGCTTCGCCCGCATGGCCGCCGCCATGCCGGTAGGCATGTTGGTCGTCCGCCGTCTTGCGGCTGCCCTCATGGCGGCACCGCTGATCCTCGTGCTGGGCCTGCTCCTGCTCGTGAACGCGAGATCGCTTCCCGTCCTCCTCGTCGGGCGATTCCTCCTCGGGATCTCCCACACGCTGACCATGGTGGGCGGCCTCACCGCCGTGCTGCTCGAGGGCGGCGGCAGCGTGTCGACCCGGCTCAACCTCTTCGAGTTCGCGGGCATGCTCGGCATCCTGGGCGGGCTCGGCACCGTCGCCCTCGTGCCGGCGGCGTGGGGATGGAAGCTCGCCCTTGCCCTCGCGTCCGCCCCCGTCGTCCTCTCACTCCTCCTGCTCCCCGAGCTGCGCCGGCGGTTTCCCGACGCGCCGGCCCTCGTGCGCCGCGCGGCGGCGCCGAGCGCCGATATGCCGGGACGGAGAGGGGATCGTGGCGTGGTCGCTCTCATGTTCGGGACGGCGATCGTCTTTGCCCTCACCTGGTCGTCGGCGAGCGCCTTCGTGATTCCCATTCGCGGCACGCGGGAATTCGGCCTCACACGCACGGGCATCTCGTGGCTCCTCGGTATGGCCCAGGCCATCGATCTCGCCGCCCTGATTCCCGTAGGGCGCCTGGCGGATCGTCTCGGCCACGGCCTGATCCTCGGTGCCGCGAGCGTGATGCTCGGCCTCGGCGCGGTGGCCGTCGGCCTCGGCTCGCGTGTCTGGTTCGGGATCGGCTGCGCCTGCCTGGGCCTGGGCCTCGCCGGCTGGATGCTGCCCCTCGGCGTGATCCGGCATCACACGCCGGCGGCCCAGCTCGGCTGGCGGACGGGTCTCTATCGGGTGGGCGTCGACGCGGCGATCTTCCTTGGCCCTCTCGTCACGGGCCTGCTCGGACGGGGAGGCGAGAGCGTGTTCCTCGCTCTCGCCAGCGCGGTCGCCCTCGCGTTGGGCGCGCGACTCATGACGCGCCCGCCCGGATAAGCCGAGCCCCGGGTGCTATGCTACGCGCACCAGGCAGGCTCGACCGAGCCGAGGAGACACGCGATGAAGACACTGAGCATCGGAGACGTGACCGTCAGCAAGGTGATCGAGCTCGATCGTTCCGCCACGCCCATTGGGTTCATGCTGCCCGACTCGACGCCGGAACGGATCGCGGCCCAGCGCGACTGGCTCGGGCCCGAGCTGGTCGATCCCGCCACGGGCAATCATCGGTCGACCATCCACTCCTACGTGGTGCGGACGCCGTGGCACACCGTGCTCATCGACACCTGCGTGGGCAACGACAAGCCGCGCAACGGCGTCGCGCCGTGGCACATGCGGCAGGGGAGCTATCTCGCGGACCTCACCGCGGCCGGGGTGAAGCCGGAAGACGTCGATCTCGTGGTGTGCACCCACCTCCACGTCGACCACGTGGGATGGAACACCCGGCTTGAGCGTGGGCGGTGGGTTCCGACGTTTTCCCGTGCCACGTACGTTTTCGCGCGAGATGAATACGAGTTCTGGAAGACAGAGAGCCAAATGGGGCGGGAGGAGTTCGGCCTGATCGACGATAGCGTGCTCCCCATCGTGGCGGCGGGTCGCGCCCAGCTCGTGGCGAGCGATCACGTGATCGACGATCGGCTGCAACTCGAGCCGTCGCCGGGCCACACGCCCGGTCACGTCAACGTTCGCCTCCGCACCACGGACGGCGAAGCCGTGTTCACGGGGGACATGATGCATCGGGCCATCCAGGTCGCCGAACCAGGATGGAACAGCTGCTTCTGTCACGATGGCCCTCGCGCGGCGGCCACGCGACGGGCCTTCATCGATGCGCACGCGGAGGCGGACGTGCTCGTCCTGGCCGCGCACTTCCCCGTGCCCGGGCGCATCGTCGCCCCCGGCGGGCGGCCGCGCTTCCAGCCCCTCGCCGCCTGAAGGCCGTCGGCACCCTCGCGGCGCGACCCGGCACCTCGGCCCTACGGCCTTGATTCGGAAAGAAGGAGCTCGCTCGTCCGTCTGAAGCGCCTCGCCCTCGTCCCGCACATCCTCCGGAAGCTCGACGAAGAGGAAGTGCGGCCGAACGCAGGAGGCTCGACGCGTGGCCTCGCGCACCCGGCGGTCGGCCGACTATCCCTTGAAGCTGACCTTCTTGTGGGAGCCGTCGCACATCGGCTTGGTGGCGGAGGCGCCGCAGCGGCAGAGATAGGCGGCGTCGCCCTTGACGGGGACCGGATTGCCCTGCGGATCCAGCACCTCGATGCCTTCGCCCTTGACCATGAGGGGCCCATCGGGGAGCGGCTTGACGACGACGGCCATGGACGTCTCCTTTTTCTTGGGTGGGGTGGGTTGGCTGACGGCTGAGTATACTCGAAAGCCATGATGACCATGGCCGACCGGCTGATCGAAGCAATGTCGAGATCCGCGGCGCGACAGTACGGGCAGGAGCGCGTCGACGAGCTCGCGCATGCGCTGCAATGTGCGGAGCTTGCCGATGCTGGGGGCGCCGATGAGGAATTGGTGCTCGCCTGTCTGCTCCACGACGTGGGGCGCTACGCGGTCGCCCAGGATGGTATCAGCGACACGCTCGAGCGCAGCGCCACGCCGTCGCGTGCGGGACGAGGCCATCACGAGGCCGGAGCGGATCTGGTGGCTCCGTACGTGCCGGAGCGCGTCGCGTTCCTGATCCGCGCTCATGCCGAGGCGAAACGCTACCTCTGCACCACTGAGCCCGGCTACTACGACTCGCTCTCTCGCGGCTCGAAGCACACCCTCACCCTGCAGGGCAATCTCATGACGTCCGAGGAGATGTCGCGGGCGACGAGGCAGCCCTGGTGGCCCGACGCGATACGTCTGAGGCGGTGGGACGACGCGGCCAAGGTGATCGGCAAGTCCACCCGCGAGCTCGCCGCGTGGGAGTTCCTCCTCCGCAAGTACTTCAGCCGGCCGGTGGCCTGAGCATGGTGCACGAGCCGGCCGTGCCCGCTCCGTTCCAGTCGCTCTTCGCCCCGCTCGAGGAGCTTCGTTACACCGGGATCGGCGCACGCTTTCGTGGATGCTTCGGCTGCGGGCCCGATCACGACATCGGGCTGCGCGTGCGGAACTTCCGGAGGGACGGCGAGGTGCTCTCGCCCATCGTGATTCCTCGCCGCTTCGAAGGGCCGCCCGCGGGAGCCCACGGCGGCATCGTGGCCGCCTATCTCGACGAGGTCCTGGCGGGGGCGGCCCTCGCTCACACCGGCCGGCCTCACGTCACCGGCGAGCTGACCGTCCGCTACCTGAAGCTTACGCCCCTCGATCGTCCGATCCTGGGCCGGAGCCGCGCCGTCAAGGAAGCCGCGAAGTACGTGGACGTCGAGGGCGCTCTCGAGGACCTCGAGACGGGCGAGATCTTCGCACGCGCCACCGCCCGCTTCTTCCCGATGCAATCCGCCTCGCCGGCGCCCTAGGGCGCCGCGAGCAGAGGGCTGAGTCGATTCGGCACGCGAGGCGTACTCCCTCCACGTTGCCCGTGCGGCCCGCAGTTCGAGTTGAGCGGCTGGGGTCAGCCGCGAGACGAGGGCTGGGTAGATCCGAGTTGAGCGGCTGGGGTCAGCCGCGAGACGAGGGCTGGGTAGATCCGCCAACGAAGCAGATGGCCCTTGTCGGCAGGTGGCTACGAGCGCGCGAACTTCTGGAGGCTCCTGACCTCCCGGGGCGGCGTCTCGTGCTGGCCGCGCTGGGTCCACGACACTTCCGAGACGTACACGTCCCCGCGCGAGTCGGTGACCACGCTGTGCGGCGCGATGAACTCGCCCGGCTTCTCGCCGGCGAACTGGCCGCCGAAGCGCGCGATCTTCTGCCCCTTCGCGTCGAGCACGGTGACGCGCGGCCCCAGGTTCGGCACCGCCTCGTTGACGGCCAGACCATGGCCGAGCTCGCCCACGTAGAATGTGCCGCCGTTCTGCGTGCGATCCACGAAGAGACCGCACGGTCGGTGGAGGTTGTTCCACTGCCCTTGATAGCGCCCCTGGCCGTCGAAAATTTGGACGCGATGGTTCTCGCGGTCGGCCACGTAGACGAGGCCGTCGCGATCCGTCACGAGGTTGTGGGGCAGGTTGAAGGAACCGGGATCGGTGCCCGGCTCGCCCCAGGACATGACGTGCTTGCCGTCGGGCGAGTACTTGTGGACGCGGGAGTTGCCGTAGCCGTCCGAGATGAAGAGATAGCCGCTCTTCGGGCAGATGGCCACGTGGGTCGGGCGGTTGAAGGGCTTGCCGCCCTGGAGGGTGGAGGGCTTGTCGGGATCGCCGATAGTGAGGAGGCACGTGCCGTCCGCAGTGAACTTCCGCACCGTGTGATGGAGATCGTCGGTGAGCCACACCATGCCGTCGGCGTCGATGGTGATGCCGTGGGCTCGCCGCACCTGGCCCTCGCCCCACGAGCGGAGGAACCGGCCGTCGCGATCGAAGACGATGACCGGGTGCTCGCCACGCGTGAAGCAGAACACGTTGTCCTTGGCATCCACAGCCACTCCCGCCACCTCGACGAAGCTCAAGCCGTCGGGCAGCTTGCCCCAGCCATCGATGACCTGGAAATTCATGTCACTCCTCGAAGGCCCGGTCCATGCGCTCGAAACGGCGCCGTAGGGGCTCGCGGGCCTCTTCATGGGTGATCACGTAGAGCCGGTTGGCCTTCACCGCGCGGAGCACGCGCCCCGCCACGTCCTCCGGCTCGAGATAGCGGCCGATGAGCTGGAACCAGTCGTTGTCCTCCGGTCCTTGTGGATTCCGGAGCTCCGCAGGCCGGTTGCGCTCGCTCGTCCGGATGTTCGTGCTCACCCCCATGGGGCACAGCACGGAGACACCGATGCCGTAAGGGCGGAGATCTTTCTGGAGCGTTTCGGAGAGCCCCACCACCGCGTACTTGCTCGTGTTGTAGACGCCGAGTCCCTGCGAGGCGATGAGCCCCGCCATGGAGGCGGTGTTGACGATGTGGCCGGGCTCCTTCTGGGCGATCATACGCGGTACGAAGGCTTCCACGCCGTGGATCACACCCCAGAGGTTCACGCCGAGCACCCATTCCCAGTCGCGATGGGTGGCGGACTCGAGACCGCCGTGGATGGCCACGCCCGCGTTGTTGCAGACCACGTGCACCGCGCCCATCTCCGACCACGCGCGCTCGGCCAGTGTCTGCACCGACGCGAGCTTGGTCACGTCGGTCTTGACGGTGAGGGCCTTGGTTCCGGCCTTGCGGATGCCCGCGGCGGTCTCTGCCATGCCCGCCTCGTCGATATCAGCCACCACGACGTGGGCGCCTTCGCCGGCGAAGGCGAGAGAGAGCGCGCGGCCGATCCCGCTCCCCCCGCCGGTGACTACCGCCGTCTTGCCCTTGAGCGTTTCCATGGAATCTCCCTCTGAAATGGACCGGGTGAGTGTGGCGCCGCGAGCGAAGGGATGTCAAGTGAGGGGCGGGGGCGACGATGGTATTATTTGCCGCCATGGACCATCGGCTGCCCGCTACCGTCGTGCCCAAGCGCTACGATTTGCGGCTCGAGCCCGACCTCGCCGCCGCCACCTTCGCTGGAGAGGCCGTCATCACGGTGGAGGTGGAGACGACCGTCACCGAAATCGTATGCAACGCGGCCGAGCTAGCCATCCACAGCGCCGCCCTCGCTCGCGACGGCAGCGTCCCTATCCACGGTTCCATCTCCCTCGACGAGGCAAACGAACGGGCCCGCTTCGCGTTTCCCGCCGCCATCGCGCCCGGGGAATGGAAGCTGACCTTGCGCTTCACGGGCATTCTCAACGACCGTCTCCACGGCTTCTACCGCAGCACGTACAAGGACGCGGCCGGGGCCACCCACACCATCGCGGCCACGCAGTTCGAGGCCACCGATGCGCGGCGGGGCTTCCCGTGCTGGGACGAACCCGCCTTCAAGGCGGTGTTCGGTGTCACCCTCGTGGTCCCCGAGTCTCTCGCCGCCGTCTCCAACTGCGCCATCGTACAGGAGGAGCCCCTGGGCGACGGCCGCCGCGCCGTGCATTTCGCCGACACCATCCGCATGTCGACCTACCTCGTGGCCTTCGTGGTGGGCGAGCTCGAGGCCACCGATCCCGTGATGGTGGCATCCACGCCGATTCGTGTGTGGTCGGTGCCAGGCAAGAAGCACCTCGGCCGCTTCGCTCTCGAGGCGGGCGCCTTCTCCCTCGCCTTCTTTGAGCGCTACTACGGCCTGCCCTATCCCGGCGACAAGGTCGATCTCCTCGCCATCCCCGACTTCGCGGCGGGAGCCATGGAGAACCTGGGCGCCATCACCTTTCGTGAGAACGCCCTTCTCGTGAACGAGACGGCGGCCGCCCACGCCGAGCTCGAGCGCATCGCCGACGTGGTCGCCCACGAGGTCGCCCACATGTGGTTCGGCGATCTGGTGACCATGACGTGGTGGAACGGCATCTGGCTCAATGAGGCCTTTGCCACCTTCATGGAGCTGATGGCGGTGGACGCCTGGAAGGCCGAGTGGAAGCGCTGGACCACCTTCGGGGTATCCCGGTCCGCCGCCATGCACGTGGATGCCCTGGAGGCGACGCGGCCCATCGAGTTCGAGGTGCGCAACCCTCAGGACTGCCGGGCCATGTTCGACCTCCTCACCTACGAGAAGGGCGCCTCCGTGCTCCGCATGCTCGAGCAGCATCTCGGGCCC
>Ga0306921_10001126_pt1 | contig 25415 bp, 24 predicted proteins | sample sta12Cox44000080_FD_203760 | JGI IMG/M metagenome (GOLD analysis project Ga0306921, IMG submission 203760) | Lab enrichment of tropical soil microbial communities from Luquillo Experimental Forest, Puerto Rico - statoxic.12C.oxic.44.000.080 (v2)... | ecosystem: Environmental > Terrestrial >...
AGGGCCCCCCAGTTGAAATTGAGGCCGAGGAATAGTTGCGGCCAATAGGTAACCCTTTTCATAAACGGATAAGTGCCGATCAGCCCGAGAACGGCAATGCCGAGCAGGACACTCGTCCGGTTCAGGGCGAACAGCACTGCGGCACCGGCCGCCAGTTGGAGCACCAGGAACAGAAGCGCCCGACGTACGGTTACCGCGCCGCTCGGCAACGGACGCAGCCGGGTGCGGGCGACAAGCGCGTCATAATGACGGTCGGCGATGTCGTTCAAGGTGCAGCCGGCGCCGCGCATCGCGACCGCACCGACCGCGAACAGCACCAGCAACACCGGATCCGGCCAGCGCGGCGACGCAAGCGCAATCCCCCACCAGCCCGGGAACAGCAGCAGCCAGGTCCCGATCGGGCGGTCGAGCCGAGCCAGACGGGCGTAGGGCCGAACCCGCGCAGGCAGGTAGTGCTCTACCCAATCACCGTGACGGATGTCACTCGGATCGGAGCGGGAAGCCGGCTTCCCCTCAAGTTGCCTGACCGTTTCCATTGGACCCAGTCTAATTTTAATCTTGTCGACGCAACAGATGGGGCACGTCAGGGTGGCCAAACACCGAGGGCCGCGCCTTCATGTCGAGGCCGGGCTTGCATCGGGCGGATCGGTCGAGCTCGAGACCGGGCAGGCGCATTATCTGCGCTCCGTGCTGCGGCTGGGCCGAGGTGCGGCAGTCACCGGATTCAACGCCGCCGACGGGGAGTGGCTGTGCCGTATCGCCGAGGTCGGCAAGAACCGCGTGCGGCTGACGGTCGAGCACCAATTGCGGGTGCCCGAGCCCGACGCCGATCTCTGGTTGCTGTTCGCGCCGATCAAGCGGGCCCGGCTCGACTGGCTCGTCGAGAAGGCGACCGAGCTTGGCGCCTCGGCGCTGTTGCCGGTGTGGACAGTGCGAACCCAGTCGGAGCGTCTTAACCTCGAACGGTTGCGCGCGCATGCCGTCGAGGCGGCCGAACAGAGCGAGCGTCTTTCGGTGCCTGAATTGCACCCCCCCGAAGCGCTCGATCGAGTGCTTGCCGCTTGGCCGGCCGAGCGGCCTCTTATGGTGTGTGACGAGAGTGGTGCGGGCGAACCGATCAGTGAAGTCGCGAGGCGGCTCGCGGCGGGGCCGGTGGCGGTTCTTGTCGGGCCGGAAGGCGGGTTCGACCAGACGGAGCTTGACGCTTGGGGCAAACTCTCTTTTGTTAGTCGCATCGGGCTCGGCCCGAGGGTGTTGCGTGCGGAGACGGCCGCGCTTGCGGCTTTGGCAGTCTTCCAGGCGATCGCCGGTGATTGGCGCCGCACTCGTACCCGTTGATCGTCCTTGCCGTTATCGTTGGGAGTTCCGCCGAGGATGACCACAGCCCCGAGCTCGCCAGGAGCGCCGATCACCGACAAGCGGCAGCTCATCGAATATCTCGAATCCGGATGCAAGCCGCCCGCGGCGTGGCGGGTTGGCACCGAGCACGAGAAATTCGTCTTTCGCCGCTCGGATCTGCGCCGGGTGCCCTATGAGGGGCTGGACGGGATCGCCGCGGTGCTGCGCGAGATGACGCGCTTCGGTTGGAAGCCGATCCTCGAAAACGGCGACACGATCGCGCTGGCGAACGATGCGCAATGCGCGATCACGCTCGAGCCGGGTGGCCAGTTCGAGCTGAGCGGCGCGCCGCTCGAGACCGTTCATCAGACCTGCGACGAGGTGCATGAGCACCTCCGCCAGGTGCGCGAAGTGTGCGACGAAGTCGGGCTTGGCATGCTCGGGCTTGGCTTCGATCCGAAATGGCGGCGCGATGAGATTCCGTTCATGCCTAAGGCCCGTTATCGGATCATGCGCGACTACATGCCGAAAAAGGGCCGGCTCGGCCTCGATATGATGCTGCGCACCTGTACGGTACAGGCCAATCTCGACTACGGATCCGAGGCTGACATGGTAAAGAAATTCCGCGTCAGCCTCGCGCTGCAGCCGGTCGCGGTGGCGCTGTTCGCGAACTCGCCGTTTGTCGAAGGAAAGCCCTCCGGCTTTCTTAGCCAACGCAGCCTCGTGTGGACCGACACCGATCCCGACCGATGCGGTACCTTGCCATTCGTTTTCGAAGACGGTTTCGGCTTCGAGCGCTATGTCGACTATATGCTCGATGTGCCGATGTATTTTGTCTACCGGGGCGGGCGCTACATTGATGCGAGTGGTCAATCCTTCCGCGATTTCATCGCCGGCAAGCTGCCGGCGCTGACTAACGATGTCCCACGACTCGGCGACTGGGCCGACCATTTGACGACCGCGTTTCCCGAGGTGCGGCTGAAGACGTTTCTCGAAATGCGTGGCGCCGACGGCGGTCCGTGGCGCAGGCTTTGCGCGCTACCGGCTTTGTGGGTCGGTCTCTTCTACGATTCTGCGGCACTTGATGCGGCCAGCGACCTCGTTGCTGACTGGACTGGCGAGGAACGCGAGGCGATGCGCCGCGACGTTCCCCGGCTGGGGCTCGCCACGCCGCTGCGGACGCGAACGCTGCGCGACATCGCGCTTGAAATGCTCGAGATTTCGCGGGAAGGGTTGCATCGGCGGGCCCGCCGAAGCATGGCCGGCGAAGACGAAACGCATTTTCTCGACCCGCTCTTCGCCATCGCCGGCTCGGGGCGTACCCCGGCCGAAGAGCTGCTGGAGGATTTCCACACCCGCTGGGGCGGCAACGTCGATCCGGTATTCACCGATTACGCCTATTAGGAATGGTTTTGGTGCGCTGCCGCCCGGGTACGGACGCGCGGCGATCCCTGTGTCGGCCGGCCCCCCTGTAAAAGGCCGGAAAACAGGGTGAATTATCGCTTCCGCATTGGTATTTGCCCCAATCGTCCGCGATAAAGATCTATATATCAAACACTTGGAAGCCGTCATCCGATTAGCACGAACAGGGGCCGGACACCGCCGACCAGGGGGCGAAATCGGTCTATCAGGGGGCGAACAGGGCAGGCTTCTTTGTGATCATCCTACTGCGATATTTACTTACTAGCCCGGCGAGGGCGCCGGCGACGGTGGCAGGCTTTCGATGATCTGTCGACCGTTGCCGAGCCGCATCGCGGGCCAGTCTTCGGGATGGTTCATCGCGGTGTCGGGGGCGCGACCCGACAGCGACATCCAACGCTCGCGATCCCATGAAGTGATGGCGATTTCGGCCCGCAACTGCGTTCCCGGTGCGGGTGGGGTGATGCCGAGCGCCGACCACGGAATTACCATCTCCGCGGTGATCCGGGGCTGATCGGCTCCGAAATAGACCGCTTCGGCGCCGCTGACTTCGGCGCAACGCTCGGTGATCGCAATCTGGGCCGCGCCCGCGCAGAGCTGCGCCCTCATCGGCGGATGGTCGTGGAACTTGGTGCGCGGCGGAATAAAGAACAGCGTAAAGCGCCGCGGCCCTTGGCCGAAATCGACGCCGATCTCGACGCGATAGGCATCGCCGAGCGGGAAGGCCCCGTCATAGACGAGAAGATCCGGTTCGAAGTAATCCTGGCCGATCGTCGCTAGTGCAAGACCGCGCTCGCTCCACGAGAGATAGGCTTCGCCAAATTCGACGGCCCCCGGGGAGGCAGTCAGGCGCGGCAGCAGGCTCGCCGGTTTCGGCCAGTCGGAAAGCGAGCGCTCATGCACGGAGATCGACGCGTGCGGTAGAGCGAACGTCCCGGTTCTCGGTAGCGAGACCGCCGCTGCTGCATGAATCTGGGGAGCGCGCCGGTTCGCTGCTGCGAGCGCCGCGGTCAGACGCTCGTACGGCCGGTCGTTGATGTCCACCAGCCCAAAGTCATAATCCTCGCCGTCGGGGCGCCCGCCTTTTGGATGATCGTAATACATGAACCAATGGGCGCCGACGAGTTCGGGGATCGCGGCGAAATTCGCCGTTGCCGCGGCTGCCCCAGCCGCTCGGTCCTCTTGCGTGGCGACCGTCATCAGATGGCCGTTGTTGCGGTTTCCAGTGCGGTTCTCGCGTGCCGCGAAAAACCATTCTGAAACGAGAACAGGCTTGCCGCTGGACAATTTTCGCAAGCCGTCGAAAAAATAATCCGCGATCCAGCCGTCGCTGCTGTCGACATTGTAATTGGTAGCGATCGCGTCGACATGCGGCGCCATCGCTCGTACCGCAGCCGGGTCGTAGTAGATTGGCAACCGGTCGCCGAACAATAGAGCGTCGGGATCGGCCGCGCGGATCGCCCGCTCAGCGAGTGTGTAGTAACGCTCAGCGACCATACCGGTCCATTCCCGCACGACATGGATTCCGGCGCCGCCGGGCTTCATTCGGGTCGCTTCAACGGCACCGAGCAGCTGTTCCCACGAATCGATCGCGGCCGGCGGCGAGAAATCGGCTGTAAAGCGCGACCAGTCGTCGGCATAGTGCCGACGCAAGAGTTCGACCCAGCGCTGCTTGGTCACCGAGCTCGCCGGCTTCGAAGAGTAGAAGATAAACAGCGCTCCCGCCCACCAGCCAACCTCGTTATCGGAGAAATAGCCGATACGGTATGGCGAGTCGCGGTACGGAGCCACGAGCTCGCGGGCGAGCGCGTTCATCCGGGTCTCGGTCTCGGGCGCGAACGGGTCGAACCAGTGAAAGCGTGCCAGACGCCCGAGCTCGAGGTTGATGATCGTCGGGAGTTTGAGCGTTTGCGGCGCGAGGGCCCAGCCGCCGGCGCTGTTGAACCCCCACGAAGACAGCCGCCGCCGGGTCTCCGCCGTCCAATCCGCAAGCGTCGGCTCGAACGTCTTCCAGCTGTAATAGATCTTGCCCTCTTTCTCGCGCTCGGGATAGCCGCCGTCGAGGACGTTGACGCCGAGGCTGAGAAAGCGCTCGCCGCATGGTGTCACCAGCCAGGACACTCCGCTTTCGGCGGTGAGCGACCAGCGGGTGGAGAGGGCCGCAGCAAAATCGGCGCAGGCAAAGCTGCCGGTAGGGACCGCCGACGCGACCGTGACCGCGATAAAAACCGCAACGCTGCGCGTGGCGGCGCGTGTCACGCGCTCGTGCCGCCGACCGTCAGCCCGTCCATCCGCAACGTCGGCTGGCCGACGCCGACCGGCACGCCCTGCCCGTCCTTGCCGCAAGTGCCGATCCCGTCGTCGAGGCGAAGATCGCTGCCGATCATGGTCACTTTGGTCAGAGCGTCTGGTCCGTTGCCGATCAACGTCGCACCTTTTACCGCGGGTCCGACCTTGCCGTCCTCGATCAGGTACGCTTCGGATGCGGAAAACACAAACTTGCCCGAGGTGATATCGACTTGGCCGCCGCCGAAATTGACCGCGTAGAGCCCGCGCTTGACCGAGCCGAGGATCTCCTGCGGGTCGTGTCCGCCGGCCAGCATGTAGGTATTTGTCATCCGCGGCATCGGCGCATGAGCAAAGCTCTGCCGTCTGCCATTTCCGGTCGGAGCAGCGCCGAGAAGCCGGGCGTTCATGCGATCCTGCATGTAGCCCCGCAGGATGCCGTCCTCGATCAGCACGGTGCAGTTAGTCGGCGTGCCCTCGTCGTCGACGGTCAGCGAACCCCGCCGGTCGGGCAACGTTCCATCATCGACGACCGTCACCCCCTGTGTGGCAACGCGCTGCCCGATCATCCCCGAGAAAGCCGAAGTCCTCTTGCGGTTGAAATCGCCCTCGAGTCCGTGCCCCACTGCTTCATGCAGCATTACCCCTGGCCATCCCGGCCCGAGAACCACCGTCATCTCGCCCGCCGGCGCGGGGACCGCGCCGAGATTGACGAGCGCTTGGCGCAATGCCTCGTCAACTTGGACCTTCCAGTGCTGGGGGTCGAGATAACGGTCGTAGGCGACGCGCCCGCCAGCCCCCGCGGACCCCGTTTCCATGCGGTCGCCTTCGCCAACGACGATCGCGACATTCAATCGCACCAGCGGTCGGATGTCCGCGACCCGGCGGCCATCGGGGCGAACGATCTGCACTGCCTGCCACACGCCGCTCAGCGAGGCCATTACCTGTCTGACCCTGTCGTCGCGGCTCCGGGCGTAGGCGTCAATCTCGGTGAGAAGCCGTGTCTTGGTCCCGAGATCGACCAAGCCGAGCGGGTTCTCCTCGGTGTATAGATTCCGGTTGGTGCCGGAAGGCGGTGCTGCCATGACCCCGGAATAGCCGCCCGCCACTGCCCGCACCGTTGCTGCGGCGCGGCGGATCGCCGCTTCCGAAAGCTCGGAGGCATGTGCATAACCGGCGGCCTCGTCGGCAACCGCGCGCAATCCGAACCCCTGGGAGGTGTCAAAGCTCGCGTTCTTGATCCGGCCGTCGTCGAGCGCGAGGCTCTCGGACTGGCTGTATTCGAGGTACAGCTCACCGTCATCCATGCCGGCCAGTGATTGGGTGACGAGCGCCTCGACACGAGCCGGGTCCATCCCGGTCTTCTCGAAGAACAGCGCGTCGGTAACGGCGAGATTGGTCATTCGCTACTCCCTCTGGAAACGGCCCAAATATGGCCTCAGGCGCTCGCGAGCGAAAGACGTGATCGCTCTCGGTACGGGATGTTGCGCCGCTGCGGCGGCTCGTCGCAAGGAGTCGAGACGGGGTTGACCCGGTTGTTGTCAGAACGAGCTTTGGTGTAGGTTCCGCTGGGCTTTGCCGCGCGGCCGAAACCCGCCGGAGGATCAGCCAGCAGTCCATAACGGATGAGAGGCTGCAGGCGCATGGTGCGGTTGACGAGGTTGTTGACAACGAAGACGACGGCAAAAGCTGTTGTGGCGCTCATGCTCGGCGTGATCGGAGGCGTTGCGGTCGCGACGATCGCCCCGGCTGCCGAGCCGAAGCCGTGGCAATTTGGCATGCAGCCGCCGGCCACTGAAGTCATGGCCCGGCTATCGGCGTTTCACTTCGGGCTTTTGATCGTCATTTTTCTTATCACGATTTTCGTTCTGACCTTGCTCGTCGTCGCAATGTGGCGCTTTAACCACCGGCGCCACCCGGTCCCGACGCGCACCTCGCACAACACCGTCATCGAGATGCTATGGACCGTAGTCCCGGTGGTGATCCTGGTTGGGATCGCCATCCCCTCCTTCAAGCTGATGTACTACATGGACAGGGTGCCCAATCCGGAGATGACGATCAAAGTGACGGGGCATCAGTGGTACTGGTCATACGAGTATCCCGACCAGGATGGGCTCGCCTTCGACAGCAACATCATTCCAGAGGTTGAGCTGAAGCCGGACCAGAAGCGGCTGCTCGACGTCGACAACCCGCTCGTTGTTCCGGCCGGTGCGACAATCCGTGTGCTGATTACCGGGACGGACGTGATCCACAGCTGGTTTGTTCCGTCCTTCGGGGTCCAGGAGTATGCCGTCGTCGGCCGGCTCAACGAGAGCTGGATGAAGATCGAGCACGAGGGCATCTATTATGGCCAGTGCAACCAGATCTGTGGCGTCAATCACGCCTTCATGCCGATCAAGGTCGCGGCGGTATCGAAGGATGCGTTCAAGAATTGGCTGGTCGACGCCAAGAAAAAGTTCGCGCGGCGTGACGACGGCAGCGGCGCGGTCCGCGTCGCTGCGGTTCCGGAGCCGGCGGACGCCGCCCGCCCGATGCCCGGTAACTGAGATCGAGGGAGTGAGGGATGGCTTACGAGCGGGACGCTCACATCGCCGACCTACATGGCCACGAGGCCTATGGTCACGGCCATGCCCCGGGGTTTTTCACTCGCTGGTTTTGCTCGACCAACCACAAGGACATCGGCACCCTCTACCTGCTCCTCGCTATCGTTGCCGGTGTGATCGGCGGCGCCTTTTCGGTCGTCGCGCGGATCCAGCTGATGCATCCTGGCAACACATTCATCGAGGACCATCAGCTCTATAACGTCATCGTCACCGCGCACGGGCTGATCATGGTCTTTTTCGTGGTCATGCCGGCGATGATCGGTGGGTTTGGCAATTGGCTCGTGCCGCTGATGATCGGCTCGCCGGACATGGCCTTCCCGCGCATGAATAACATAAGTTTCTGGCTCTTGATCCCGTCCTTTGCGCTGTTGGTCGGGTCGACGATGGTCGGCCAAGGCGCCGGCGTCGGCTGGACGGTCTATCCGCCGCTGTCGGGGCCGCTCGGACATCCCGGGCCGGCGGTCGACATGGTGATCTTCTCGCTGCATCTCGCCGGCGCTGCATCGATCATGGGGGCCATCAATTTCATCACGACGATCTTCAACATGCGCGCCCCCGGCATGACGATGCACAAGATGCCGCTCTTCGTGTGGGCGATCCTGGTGACGGCCTTCCTGTTGCTGCTATCGCTGCCGGTGCTCGCCGGAGCGATCACGATGCTGCTGACCGACCGCAATTTCGGCACCACTTTTTTCGACCCGGCAGGCGGCGGCGACCCGCTGCTGTTCTTGAACCTCTTCTGGTTCTTCGGCCATCCCGAGGTATACATCCTGATCTTGCCAGGCTTCGGGATGATCTCGCAGGTGGTGTCGACCTTTTCCAAAAAGCCCATCTTCGGCTATCTCGGCATGGCCTACGCCATGATGGCGATCGGCGTCATCGGCTTCATCGTGTGGGCGCATCATATGTTCACGACCGGGATTTCGGTCGATGCACGCGCTTACTTTACGGCGGCGACGATGGTGATCGCGGTGCCCACCGGGGTGAAGATCTTCTCGTGGATCGCCACGATGTGGGGTGGGTCGATCGACTTCAAGACGCCGATGCTGTGGGCGATGGGCTTCATCTTTCTATTCACGATCGGTGGCGTGACCGGGATCGTATTGGCCAATGCCGGCGTTGATTTTGCACTACACAACACTTATTACGTAATCGCTCATTTCCATTACGTATTGTCGCTGGGCGCAGTATTTTCGATTTTTGCCGGATTTTATTACTGGATCGGTAAAATGTCGGGGCGGACGTACAACGAGACCTTCGGTAAGATCCATTTTTGGACCACCTTCATCGGGGTCAACCTGACCTTTTTCCCGATGCACTTCCTCGGTCTTGCCGGCATGCCCCGGCGCATCGCCGATTATCCGGATGCGTTCGCCGGCTGGAACATGGTAGCCTCGATTGGCTCGTATATCTCCTACGCGTCGACCCTGTTCTTCGTCTTTATCGTGCTTCACACCCTCTTCGCCGGGCGTCGTGTCGGGGCCAATTATTGGGGAGAGGGAGCAACAACCCTCGAATGGAAAGTCTCATCGCCGCCGCCGTTTCACAGCTATGAAGAGCTGCCGGTCATTTCATGAGCGTCCGCCGCCGTGACTGAATTGTCCGACGCACCGGCGACGGACGCCATCCGATTTGGAACGACCGCTGGGGCGGGGGTCGCGGACTATATCGAGATCCTGAAGCCCCGAGTCATGTCGCTAGTCGTCTTCACGGGGCTCGTCGGGCTGGTCGTGGCGCCGGGACATCTCCATCCGGTGCTGGCCGCGGTTGCGGTGCTGTGCATTGCGGTCGGCGCCGGTGCGGCAGGCGCCATCAACATGTGGTACGACCGCGACATCGACGCGCTGATGCGGCGCACCGCGGGGCGGCCTTTGCCCTCAGGCCGCATGATGCCGGGCGAGGCGTTGGGCTTCGGTGTGGTGCTCGGGATCGGAGCGGTGCTGGTGATGGGGCTAGCGGTCAACTGGGTGGCGGCCGAGCTGCTGGCGCTGGCGGTCAGCTTTTACGTCTTGGTTTACACGATCTGGCTGAAGCGGCGGACGCCGCAGAATATCGTGATCGGCGGCGCCGCGGGTGCTTTCCCACCGATGATCGGCTGGGCGGCGGCGACAGGGGAGATCAGCTGGGGCGCGATCTCATTGTTCGCAATCATCTTTTTCTGGACCCCGCCGCATTTCTGGGCGTTGTCGCTGTATCGGACTGGCGATTATGCGGCTGCCGGCGTGCCGATGCTACCGGTCGTTTCTGGGCCACGCGAAACCAAGCGCCAGATCCTGCTCTATACCCTTGTGCTGTGGCCGGCAGCGATCGCGCCTTGGCTGCTGGATGTTGCGGGCAGCCTCTACGGCGCCGGTGCACTGCTGTTGAGCGCGGTCTTCACCGGCGCGGCGATCGAGGTATGCCGCGACGACGGCGATCGCAGCGCCCGCCGAATGTTCGCTTTTTCACTGCTATATCTGTTCCTGACCTTCAGCCTGTTGCTGGTGGACCACGCCGGCGGAGATTGGCACTAACCGCAATGGACCTCGAAGGAGAGCGGCAGCGGACGATCCGCGCGCGTAACCGAGCGCTAGTCGCTGTGCTCGTGGGCTTGGTGGCATTGTTCTACGCCATCACGATCGTCCGGATGGGTGGTTAGGGATGCCGAGAGAGACCGGAGCGCAACGGCGCCGCCGCAACGGCGCAACCGTGTTGTTTCTCGTTTCGGTGGTCGCCGGCATGACCGGCTTGTCGTTTGCCTCGGTGCCGCTCTATCGCCTGTTTTGCCAGGCGACCGGCCTGGGCGGCACGACCCAGCGTGCCGCGACCGCACCGGCCGAGGCGGCCGCGGCCGTCGTCACGATCCGCTTCGATGCCGAGACTGCGCCGGACCTAAGCTGGGAGTTTCGCCCATCGCAGGGCATGGTCACCGTTCATCCGGGCGAAGCGCGGCAGATCTCATACCGCGCCGTCAACAATACCACCCAGCCGGTCACCGGTTCCGCCACCTACAACGTGACGCCCGCCAAGGCCGGTATCTACTTCGACAAGCTGCAATGCTTCTGTTTTTCCGAGCAATATCTCGTAGCTGGCGAGAGCGTCGATATGCCGGTGGTGTTCTTCGTCGATCCCGACATCCTGACGGACCCGAACACCAGCGACGTGCGCGAAATCACGCTGTCCTACACGATGTTCCGGGCGCATCAGCCGGCGCGCCCGACGGCTTCCGCGGCACCACCGGCACCCTCCGTGAATTGACCGCACCAAGTCCAGATCCATGAGCGAGTCGCACGCCGCGCCAAAGCATCCCTATCACCTGGTCGATCCCAGCCCGTGGCCGATCGTCGGTGCGATCGCCGCCGGGCTTCTGACCGGAGGCGGCGTCCTCTACATGCACGGCTACGGCTGGACCGTGCTGATCATCGGGATCGTCCTGGTGCTCGCCACCATGTTCGTGTGGTGGCGCGACGTGATCCGCGAAGCGACCTTTCAGGGCTATCACACCCCGGTTGTACAGCTCGGTATGCGCTACGGCATGGCGTTGTTCATCGCCTCGGAGGTGATGTTCTTTGCCGCCTTCTTTTGGGCGTTCTTCGCATCGAGCCTGTTTCCGGTCGGCGGTGTGTGGCCGCCGAAAACGATCCATCCGTTTAACCCGTTTGAATTCCCGTTTCTCAACACGTTAATCCTGCTGTTGTCGGGGACCACGGTCACCTGGGCGCACCATTGCTTGATCGAAGGTGACCGCAACGGATTGCTGCGGGGTTTGGCGCTGACCGTCTTTCTCGGCATCTGCTTCACCTCGGTCCAAGCCTACGAGTACAGCCACGCGCCATTTCACTTCACTGGCGGCATCTACCCGTCGACCTTTTTCATGGCGACCGGCTTTCACGGCTTCCATGTCATTATCGGCACGACCTTTCTGATCGTCTGCCTCTACCGGGCATGGGCGGGACACTTCAAACCGGATCATCACTTCGGCTTCGAGGCGGCCGCCTGGTATTGGCATTTCGTCGATGTGGTTTGGCTTTTCCTCTTTGTTTGCGTTTATTGGTGGGGCGAGGGGAGCGGCGGCGCCGGCCCGGTAGGCTGATCCGCCGGTGCCAACAACGGACTTCCCCGTCGTCACTCTGCTGCGCGCGGCGCTTGGTTGCCGATGTCCGCGATGCGGCAGGGGCAGGCTGTTTGCCGGCCTACTGAGTGTGCGCCCAGCGTGCACGGTCTGCGGGCTCGACCTGTCGGCGCAGGATGCCGGTGACGGCCCGGCGGTCTTTGCCATCCTGTTTTTGGGCCTGATCGTCGTCGGGCTCGCAGCCTTGGTCGAGATCAACTTTTCACCGCCGATCTGGGTGCATCTACTGTTGTGGGCGCCGTTGATCCTGATCGGCGCGGTGGCGATGTTGCGCCCGCTCAAGGCGGGGTTGATCGCGTTGCAATATCGGCATCGGCGGCTCGGTGCCTCGCCGCCGCACTGATACTTGGGTCTGCTCATGGCCGGCATGACCCGGTTTCGCCCGTTGTTCTGGCCGACCGTGTTCACCGTGCCGGTGGTGCTGCTGTTGCTCGGGCTCGGCTCTTGGCAGATCGAGCGGCTGTTCTGGAAGCGCGAGCTGATCGCGCAGCGTCAGGCGGCGCTGGCGGCAGCTCCGGTCGCCGCTCCGCTCAGCTTGGAAGAAGCGCGCGGCATGGAGTTCCGCCACGTCACCGACGAGGGCGTCTTTCTGCACGACAAGGAGATCTTTCTCGGCGCGACATCGGAGGCTGGGAGAATTGGTTACCAGGTGCTGACCCCGCTCCAGGAGCCCAGCGGTCGCATCGTCTTCGTCAATCGCGGGTTCATCCCGGCGGAGCTCAAGAATCCGGCCACGCGGTCCGCCGGTCAAATCGCCGGCACGGTCCTGATGGCGGGATTGCTGCGGCTGCCGCCGGCCGAAAAACCCGCCTGGTTTCTGCCGGACAACCGCGCCGACCTGAACTACTGGTTCTGGGTCGATCTGCCGCCGATGGCCATAGCCGACAGGCTCGATCGGGTCGCACCCTTCTATATTGATGCCGATGCGACCCCGAACCCGGGAGGCTGGCCGAAGGGCGGCGTCACCCGCCTCCAGCTGCCGAACGACCATCTGCAATATGCGATCACGTGGTTTTCCCTAGCGGTTGCGCTAATCGTTGTCTATTTCCTCTTTCACCGCCGCAACGCGGGATCGGGATGACCGCTTATCGTCAATTAGAGGCGTTATTTCGCCGGATCGGAGCGATCGAGGAGGCGATCTCGATGCTCCATTGGGACGCCGCAGTGATGATGCCAGCAGGCGGGGCCGCGGCCCGAGCGGAGCAGCTCGCGACCTTACGGGTGCTCAGCCATCAGCATCTCACCGCGCCGGAGATCGGCGACCTCTTGGCCGAGACCGAGAGTGAGAGCGACGCGCTCGACGAGTGGCAGCGCGCCAATTTGCGCGAGATGCGGCGGCGCCGGGTGCACGCGGCAGCGCTGCCGGATACGCTCGTCGAGGCCGAGTCGCGCGCTTGTTCCGAGTGCGAGGCGGTGTGGCGAAATGCCCGAGCGCAGAACGACTTCGCTGCCGTCCTGCCCCTGCTAAAGCGGGTGCTGCGCTTGGAACGCGAGATTGCCGCGATCAAGGCGGAACACCTCGAAACCAGCCCTTATGAGGCGCTTCTCGACCAATACGAGCCGGGCGGGTCGGTCGCGACGATTGACCGGCTGTTCGATGAGCTCACGCGTTTCCTGCCGGATTTGCTCGAAGCGGTCCTGACCCGGCAAGCGGCTTTTCCGTCGCTGCCAGCCCCTTCCGGGCCTTTCCCGGTCGACCTGCAGCGCCGGGCCGGGATGCAGCTAATGGAGCATATCGGCTTCGATTTCACGCGTGGCCGGCTCGATGTCAGCGCCCATCCGTTTTGCGGCGGCACACCCGATGATGTGCGGATCACGACGCGCTACGACGAGAACGATTTCGCGCGAGCGCTGATGGGGGTTCTGCACGAGACCGGCCACGCCCTCTACCAGAGGGGTCTCCCCGCTGAATGGCGCCTGCAGCCGGTCGGCCGTGCCCGCGGCATGGCGGTTCACGAGAGCCAGTCCTTGCTGCTGGAGATGCAGGTCTGCCGCAGTCCCGCGTTCCTGACCTTCGCGGCGCCGATCCTGCGCGGAGCTTTCACCGGTGACGGGCTGGGCTGGGGTGCCGACGCGCTCCACCGGCGCCAGATCCGTGTGCAGCGCGGCCTGATCCGGGTCGATGCCGACGAGGTGACCTATCCCGCTCACGTGATTCTGCGCTACCGCTTGGAGCGGGCGATGATCGCCGGCGACCTCGCGCCGGCGGACCTCCCCGGCGCCTGGGCCGAGGGGCTCCGTCGATTGCTCGGTATCACCCCGCCCAACGATCGCGAGGGGTGCCTGCAGGACATCCATTGGTATGACGGCGTCTGGGGTTATTTCCCGACCTATACCCTCGGCGCACTGATCGCGGCGCAGCTGTTCGAAGCCGCTCGCGAGGCCATCCCGGATGTGCTGCAGGCGATAGCGCAGGGCGAATTCGCCCCGTTGCTCGGCTGGCTGCGCGAAAGAGTTCATTCGAAAGGATCGCTGTTGTCGACGGCAGAGCTGGTCGAGAACGCCACGGGTCGGCCGCTCGGGACGGCGAGTTTCGAGCGCCATTTGCACGATCGTTACCTCGGTTAGCGCAACCTCCCGGCAGCGGGGGCGTTAGCGGGACAACACAACAGGTTTGGGGGATGCCGTGTTCGACAGTGCCGAGAAACTGCAGGCTTGCGGCGCGGATCGCGATGCCGTGATCGAGCGGTTCGCCGAGGTGCGCCGCGAAAGCGAAGCGCTGACGGCCAATCTGACGCCCGAGGATCAGTCGATCCAGTCGATGCCCGAGGTCAGCCCGACTAAGTGGCACCTTGCGCACACGACCTGGTTTTTCGAGACCTTCATTCTGAGCCGGCTCGACGCGAGTTACCGTGTCTTCGACCCGGCCTTCGCCTATCTTTTCAATTCATATTACGAGGCGGTCGGCCCGCGCCACCCGCGACCTGAGCGGGGGCTGTTGTCGCGTCCGGCGGTCGATGTCGTCGCCGCCTATCGCGATCACGTCAGCGCGGCGATGACCCGGTTCATCGAGGCAGCCCCGGCGGAAGCCTGGCGGACCGCGGCACCCCTGCTCGAGCTGGGGTTCCAGCACGAGCAGCAGCATCAGGAGCTGATCCTGATGGACATCAAGCACGTTTTCTCCGTGAACCCGTTGCTGCCGGCCTATCAGGCGCCGCGGCCTCAAATCAGAGGGTCCGCGACACCGCTCGCCTGGGTCGAGTTCGCTGGCGGGCTCGTGGAGATCGGACATAGCGGGTCGGCTTTCGCCTTCGACAACGAGACGCCTCGCCATAGGGTGTGGCTCGAGCCATTCCGTCTTGCCACGCGTCCGGTCAGCTGCGAGGAGTACCTCGGCTTCATAGAGGCCGGCGGCTACGAGACGCCGAAGTTCTGGCTTTCCGACGGCTGGGCGGCGGTTCGCGAGCAGGGCTGGGAGGCCCCGCTCTATTGGTCCTGCGAATCCGGCGAGTGGTCGATCTTCACGCTCTCCGGCCGCTGCCGGTTGAACCCGGCCGAGCCCGTCTGCCACATCAGCTTTTACGAGGCCGACGCATTTGCCAAATGGGCCGGGAAACGCTTGCCGAGCGAAGCGGAATGGGAGATCGCCGCCGAGGGTCTCGCCGTCGCAGGAAATTTTGCCGACAGCCGTCATTTTCACCCGCGCGCCGACGGGGCGGAGGCACCGGTCGACGAGAAGCCGATTTTGCGCCAGATGTTCGGCGACGTGTGGGAATGGACGGCGAGTCCCTATATCCCGTATCCCCGCTTTCGTCCGGCCGCCGGTGCCGTCGGTGAGTACAACGGCAAATTCATGTGCAACCAGATCGTGCTGCGGGGCGGTGCCGCGGTGACCTCGGCCGGGCATGTTCGCGGCACCTACCGCAACTTCTTTCCGCCCTCGGCGCGCTGGGCCTTCGCCGGGTTGCGGCTGGCGGAGGACCTCGGATGATCAGTCGCGCTCGCTTCACGTTTCATGACCTGGCGCCCGGTGAGGAGAGCTTTCGCGACGCGGTGCTGAAAGGGCTCGGCCGCACCCCGAAATCGATCCCGTGCAAATTCTTCTACGACGCGCGCGGCTCGGCTCTGTTCGAGGCGATCTGCCGTCTGCCCGAGTATTATCCGACCCGCACCGAGGTCGCGATCCTCGAAGAAAACGCGCCTGAGATTGCAGCCCAGATCGGCCCGCACAGCCGGTTGATCGAGTTCGGCAGCGGCGCCAGCACCAAGGCGCGCATTCTGCTGGAGGCGCTCGATCGACCGGCGGCTTATGTGCCCGTCGATATCTCGCGCGAGCATTTGCGGGACGCCGCAATCAGTCTGGCCGAGGACTTCCCGTCACTGCCTGTGGTCGCCGTCTGTGCCGACTACACCCGGGCCTTCCCGTTGCCGCCTCTGCCCGGTCCGAATGGCAAGCGGGTCGGCTTCTTTCCCGGTTCGACGATCGGCAATTTCGAACCCGACGCCGCGGTGCACTTCCTGGCCAATTATGCACGTATCCTCGGACCCGGCGGCGAGATGCTGATCGGCGTCGATCTGAAAAAGGATCCGGCGATCCTCGACGCCGCCTATAACGACCGGGCCGGGGTGACCGCCGTTTTCAACCTCAACCTGCTCGAGCGCATCAACCGCGAGCTCGACGGCGATTTCGACATCGACCGGTTCGAGCATGTCGCCTTCTATAACGAAGCCGAAGGGCGGATCGAAATCTACATCCGCAGCCTCGCCAATCAGGAGGCGTGGATCGCCGGCACGCCGATCCTGTTCGCCAAAGGCGAGCTGATCCACACCGAATATTCCTACAAGTATTCGGTGCCCGAATTCCGCGCCTTGGCGGCAGAGGCGAACTTTCGTCCGGTCGGCACCTGGACCGACCCCGCCGAGCTGTTCAGCGTCCACTATTTCAGGCTCGGGTGATCTCTTAAGCGGTCGCAGCACCATCGACCGGCAGGGCGGCGCCGGAGACGAACGACGCCTCGTCCGAGATCAGGAACAGCGCGGCGTTGGCGATCTCCTCGGGCTTGCCGGTGCGCCCCATCGGGTTCTGGCGGCCGCGCTGAGTGACGAGCGCCTCCTTGTCCTGACCGGCGGTGCGCTGTTGATCCGGCCGGGCGACAAAGACCCGCAGCATCGGCGTGTCGATCGGTCCCGGACAGATCGCGTTGACGCGAATCTTCTCCGGCGCCAGCCGCTTGGCGAGCGAGCGGACAAAGCCGACGACCCCGAACTTCGCCATCGAATAGACCGGGCTAAAGGCCGAGCCTTGGATTCCCGAAGTTGATGCCGTGTAGAGCAGGCAGCCGCCGCCGCGCGCCCGGATCTCGGGGATCGCCGCTTCGGTCGTCACCAGCACCGTGCGCAGGTTGAGGTCGATCGCGATCTCGAAATCCGCCATCTCGATCCCTTCGATCGAGGCGGGACCGGGGTGGCCGACATGGTTCCACACAAAATCGAGCCCGCCAAAGGCGTTGGCGGTGCGCCGCACGATGCCGCGGGCGAAATCGTCCTGGCGCAAATCGCCGACCAGGCCCAGCGCGCGGCCGCTAGCGCCGGTGATTTCGCCGACGACGGCATCGACGCCCGCCTGATCGATGTCAACGACCCCGACCGCGGCGCCTTCGCGGGCGAAGCGGAGCGCGCCGGCCCTCCCCATCCCCGAGGCCGCCGCCGTAACGATGCCGATCTTGCCGTCTAGCCGCATCTTTCCCCCCTTCCTGCACACCGAGGCACGACGCCTCAGGCAGCGATGTCCTTGCTGTCGTAGAGCGCGTCGAGCACCGCGCCGTAAGCCTCGCCGATGACGTGACGCTTGATCTTCAAGGTCGGCGTCATCTGACCGTTGGCGATCGTAAAGGGTTCCGGCGCGATCGCGAAGTGCCGCACCCGCTCTACGGATGATAGCCGTTGGTTCACTCGCGTCACGGCGGCGCCAATCGCTCTAGCAAACGAGGGATCGGCGGCGATCCCACGAAAATCTCCGACCGGTCCGCCCGCGCCATAGGCGGCCGCGAAGTCGGGGTCGGGAACAAGGACGGCGACCAGATAGGGACGGCGATCGCCGAACACCATCGCTTGGGTGATTTCCGGCTCGATGGTCAAATAGCCTTCGACACGCGCCGGCGAGATCGTCTGGCCGCCGGAATTCTTGATGAAATCGCGTTTGCGGTCAGTGATTCGGATGTAACCGTCCTCGTCGACAAGGCCGACATCACCGGTCTTCAGCCAGCCGTCTTCGAGGACCTGCGCCGTCGCTTCTGGATCGTTCCAGTATCCCTTCATGACGTTGTCGCCGGCCACCAGGATCTCGCCGTCGTCGGCTATCTTCACCCGAACTCCGTCGAGTGGTGGCCCGACAGTGTCGATCTTGATGTGCGCGGGCGAATTGCAGGCGATGACCGGGGCCGCCTCGGTCTGCCCGTAGCCCTGCAGCAGCCTGACACCGAGCGCCACAAAGAAACTCTCGATCTCGGGATTGAGGGGCGCCCCGCCCGAGACCATCGCCTTGAGCCGTCCGCCAAAGCGCCGGCGCAATTTGGCGCGCACCAGGCGATCGAGCACCGGATCGAGCAGGCGCTCCTCGAAGCTCAGCGGCTGCGACAAGCTTCGCTTTCGCCCGATTGCTACGGCCTTGTCGAAAAACCCGCGCGAAACGCTCCCTCTGCGCTCCACCACGAGCCGGATCCGCCGGTGCAGTGTCTCGTAGAGCCGGGGCACCGCGGTCATCAAGGTCGGACGCGCTTCGAGCATGTTGGCGGCGAGTGTCTCGGCACCTTCGGCAAAGTAAATTTGCGCGCCGAGCGAGATCGGAAACATCATCCCCGCGGTGTGCTCGTAGGTATGCGAGAGCGGCAGAAAATTTAAAAAGACGTCGTCGCTGAGCCCGACCATCCGGAGCAAACGATAAGCGCCGCGGCAATTGGCGATGATGTTGCGGTGGGTGGTCATCACCCCTTTGGGGATGCCGCCGGTCCCCGAGGTGTGCATTAGGCATGCGATGTCGTCGGGCTCGATCGCGGCGACGACCTCGGCCGTGTCGTCGGCCATCTCGTCCCCGCGCGCCAACAACTCCTCCCAGGACCGGATGTCGACCGCACTCGCCTGCCCCGCCGCTGGCTCGATCGTGACCACTGTGTGAATCGTCGAGACCTGGTTCGCAGCGGCCAGCACTCGGGCGGAGAGCGGCGGCTTCGAGACGATCACGGCACGCGCGCCGCTGTTCGAAAAGACGTGCCGATGATCTTCGATCGTATGGGTCACATAGGCCGGAACGGTGATCGCTCCGGCGCTCATGATCGCCAGATCGGCGATGATCCATTCGGGCCGGTTCTCGCTGATCAGCCCGACCCGCTCGCCGCGGCCAATCCCGAGCGATCTGAGGCCGAGCGCCAGCCGGCGCACATCGCGCGCCGCCGCGTCCCAGCTGATCGCCTGATAGCGTCCCGCATGCTTAGCCCAGAGAAACGGCTTGTCGCCGAGCCGATCCGCCTGCTCGAAAAATATCGCCGGCAGGCTGCGGCAGCTGTCGTAGTCCATTCTTCCCCTGACCTCCCGCCCTGCCTTTCTACGGGTTTCGATCAGCCGGCGGAATAGGCGGTGGCAGATCACTATGGAAATGTCCAAGCTTCCGCCGTGCGAGGTCGGCACGTACTCGGCTGACATAATCGACAACGATAAATTGAGTCGATTGTTTCACGCCACTGCACCTGCAGCAGATCTGCAGCAAAGATTCTCCTATCGGTTGAAGCCCCGATCTAATGCGGCGTCGGACATGCCGCCCACCGAGGCGGTTTCGGTGACAGCCCGTCAACCACCGGCACCTCTTTGGTCCTAACATGCGCACTTCGGAAGCGCCATCGGCCGATAGCATGGAGTGCGAATAGGTCAATTTGATGGTCATCATTATCGTAACGACGCGACGAGCCCAGCCGGACCGCAACCTCCTCCCTGTCAAGCCTATTACAGCCGGCGGAGCTACAGGCCTTCCCGCAGCTGGGACAGCACGAAATCGGCTCGCGCACTCACGTCGAACTTTGGAACGAAAATGATCTGATAACCAAAGCGCTCGTAGGTGCGGAGCTGCGCCTCATAGCTCGCGAGCGCATCCTCGAAGCTATGCTTTCGTTCGTCATCGTTGCTGAAGATTTCCGGCCACGGCGGCATCATGAAGACCTTCTCATGATAGCGAAATCGCCTAACTGCTGCCGCGAGGTGTTCCGGGATCGGCAAACCCAGGTGCGCCAGACCGCTGACTTGATCGATAATCCCTCGGTCAAAGAACGATAATTGATCGCGGCGGGCGGCGGTCACCATGTGATGGATGGATCGCGAGATCGTCAGCTCGCGGAATTGGCTCACGTTTCCCCACGGCAGCGCATCACCGCCGATGTAAAGCTGCTCCTTGACGACTTGGCGGCCCGGTTCCTCGTAGATTGGGAAGCCACGGCGTCCAAGCTCCGAGAGCAGCGATGATTTTCCGGCACCGGAACAGCCCGAAAGAACGACGAAATTGCGGGCCTTGCCTTGAACGAGGGCAGGCTGATATTCGGCTTCGGTCTCATTCCCAGCAAGCATTGCTCACTCCCAGGCGGCGGTTTGAGCTTACGAGACATGACCCTCTGGCAATAGCCGGCATGCGGCCGCGCTCGGCGTTAAACTGGGGCATCAGAGCCGGGCTGTCGAAATCGGCCGACCTCGAACGTCATCCGGTTGGGCGCCCGAGAGGCGGTCGCCCGATGACGCAGGAGGGGTAGCGATGCAATACATGCTGGCGGTTTATGGTGACGAGCGGGCGGCCGAGAGCACGCCGCGCGAACAGATGACCGAGATCATCAACGCCTACATGGCCTATACTAAGGCTTTGCAGGACGCCAAGGTTCTGGTCGCCTCCAACCGGCTCAGGCCAACCTCAGCGGCGACCACGGTGCGCACGATCGACGGCCAGACCAAGGTGCTCGACGGCCCGTTTGCCGAGACCAAGGAGCAGCTTGGCGGCTATTACCTGATCGACGTGCCCGACCTCGATGCCGCGCTCTCCTGGGCGAAGCGCTGTCCCGCTGCACGTTACGGCACCGTCGAGGTGCGGCCGATCTGGGTGATGTGAAGGGCACCTCGCCTGCGCACCGCGCGGCCGAGCGGGCGGCACGGCAGAGCTACGGCAAGCTCGTCGCCTATTTCGCCGCGCGGACCGGCGACGTCGCAGCGGCCGAGGATGCGCTGTCCGATGCATTTGCGGTCGCCCTCGCCAGCTGGCCGACCCGCGGCGTCCCGCAAGCACCCGAGGCTTGGCTCCTGACTGCGGCGCGCCGGCGGATGATCGACACGGCGCGCCGCCGGCGCACTCGTGAGGCAGCCGCCGATCGCCTGCTGCTGTCGGTCGAAGAGGCGGCGGCGGGGATGGATCCCGAGGATGTGCCCGACTGGCGTCTGCGTCTGATGTTCGCCTGCGCCCATCCGGCGATCGATGCGGCCATGCGCGGTCCCTTAATATTGCAGTCAGTGCTCGGGCTCGATGCCGCTGCCATCGCCGCGGCCTTTCTGACCGCACCCGGGGCGATGAGCCAGCGCCTGGTGCGCGCCAAGCGGCGAATCCATGACGTCGGCATTCCGTTCCGGCTGCCCGATCGCGCCGACCTGCCGGTACGTCTGGACGCGGTGCTCGAGGCGATCTATGCCGCTTTCGGCACGGGTTGGCCGGATCCGGGTGGGCTCGATGCTCGGTGGCAAGGACTGGTCGAGGGGGCGGTCTGGCTCGGCCGCGTCGTGGTCGGGTTGCTGCCCGAAGAGCCGGAGGGCCTCGGTCTGCTCGCCCTAATGCTTTATTCCGGCGCCCGGCGGGACGCACGGCGCGGCGCCGACGGCGGCTACGTGCCGCTGTCCGAACAGGACCCCGACTTGTGGGATGCCGCAGCGATCGACGAGGCCGAACGGCTGTTGAAGCGGGCGAGCAGCCATGCTCGCATCGGGCGGTTCCAGCTCGAAGCGGCGGTGCAGTCGGTGCACGCCGCGCGGCGGATCAGCGGCCGGACCGACTGGAGCGCCATCCTCGAGCTCTATGACGGATTGCTCGAACTCACCGGCTCGCCCGTCGTCGCCGTCAACCGCGAGGTGACGCTGGGTCAGACCGCGGGGCCCACCGAAGGGCTCGCGGCACTCGATGAGCTCGCGCGGGACTCGCGGCTCGCCGGCTATCAGCCCTACTGGGCGGCGCGCGCCGATCTGCTGGCCCGCCTCGGTCGGTCTGCCCAGGCGGACGCAGCCTATGCCCAAGCGATTCTCTTGGAGCCCGACGGGGCGGTGCGCTGTTTCCTGGAGCGGCGGCGGGCGAGGATTAGGCCGAATTTCGCTTGAATTACGATACACTGGGGATCTAGTCCGGTACCACAGGGAGGGATCGATGGAACGACGGGTCGCGATCGTGACCGGCGGATTGCGCGGCCTCGGCCGCGCAATGGCGTTCGGTCTCGCGCGCGCAGGTCACGACGTCGTCGCGGTCGGTCACATCGACGCGGATGTCGTGGAGGTCGAGGCGGCGACCGCGGGCGTAAATTTCTCGGGGCGTGTCGTGCCGCTCATCGCCGATCTGCGCCGGCCGGCCGATTGCGACCGCGTCGTGGCGATAGCGCGGGAGCGGTTGGGCACGCCGCAAATCCTCGTCAACAATGCCGGCCTGACCTTTACGACTATCGACCCGACACGCTTCCGCCGCCCCGAGCCGCAGAAATTCTGGCAGGTGTCGGACGAGGTCGTCCACGCCGTCATCGAGACCACTACATCGCTGCCGACCAGATGGCCCGCCGTGTCGCGCCTCGTATGGTCGAAGAGGGCTGGGGCCGCATCGTCAACGTGACGACCAAGCTCCGACACGATGAACCGCCCGCACACCTCGCCCTACGGCGCCTCGAAAGCAGCGCTCGAAATGGCGACCGAGGTCTGGGCAAAGGAGGTCGAGGGCACCGGGCTGACGATCAACATCGTCAACCCCGGGGCCGGCGCCAACACGCCAGGCATGGCTGAGGAGATGCGCGCAATGAGCCGCGAAGGCCGCGCCCCGCGCCTGGTCGAGCCGGATGAGATGGTGTCGCCGCTCCTCTATGTCGTCTCGCCCGCCGCCGACAAGGTCAACGGCTGGCGCTTCGACGCCAACCTCTGGGACGCGTCCCTGCCGCCCACCGAAGCCGCGCTCCGCGCTGCCCGCCCCGCTGGCTTCGAAATGCACCCGCAACCGGCTTGACGACGCGGGTAGGCGTCACTCGTCTGGGAAACCGGCGCGGCGCAAGCCGATATCCAGGGTCTTTTCGCGTAGCGCCCAATGAGCTGGGTTGTTCATCCAAGCACACTCGCGCAGCCGCGCCAGTGAATTGATCTCCGGTTTGAGCGCGAGCGATTGGGCCAAGGCGGCCTTTGCCTCGTCGAGATCGCCTTTGAGACCGAACGCCCCGGCCAGCCAGAGATGTACATAGAATCCATGCGGATTAAGCGCGCGCCCCTTCATCAGAAGCTCGACCGCCTGGTCAGGATCGTTGAGCAAAAGATGGATCATCCCCAACGACTGGTAAAAATTGCCGGCATTGGGGTCGTAGGGATTGAGCCGAAGAGCCTTCTCTATATGCGGAATCGCCGCCTCCGGTTGGCCAAGGAGGAACAGGGTTCGACCAAAGTTGAAGTAAGCACGCGCGTTGTTGCGGTCGAGAGCGATCGCTGACTCGAACTCCATTTTCGATTCGATCAGGCGCCCTTGGCTGCGGCGCACCATCGCCATTGCGTAGTGCGCCATCGAGCGGTTTGGATCGCGTTCCAGCGCTTCAAGCAACAATTCTTCGGCCCGCGCCAGGTCTTGTTCGGCACCGCTGCTCCATCCGTCGGCGATATTGGAAACCAGGATAATCGCCAACCCGATCCGCGCATCAATAGAGTGCGGGTCGATATCCAGAGCCTGTTCGAAGGCTTGCTGCGCCTGCTGGCGATTTGCCGGAGACATGCGCCGGTACCACCACGCCCAGCCCCGCATAACAAGGTCGCGGGCATCGGGATTGGTTGCCCGCTCCGCTTCGATGCGACGTCCCACCGCCTCCGCGAGTTCGAGATCGAGGGTGCGAGCAAGGCGCCCAGTGATCTCGCTTTGCGCTTCCGCGAGGTTGGCGTGATCGGTCTCGAAGCGATCTGCCCAAAGGTGGGTACCGGTCTCGGCGTCGATCAACTGCACGTTCACCCGAACCTGGTCGCCGGTCCGCCGAACGCTGCCCTCAAGGATATAGCGAACGCCGAGCGCACGACCGATCTGCCTCACGTCAACGGGTTTGTTTTGTAAGTAAAGGCAGTGTTGCGGGCGATCACGAAGCTTCCGTGTATCCGCGAAAGATCGGTAGTCAGATCGTCCCTGCGAAATACTCCTGCTCCGGATCGTTTGACAGGTTCTCGAAGGGCAGAACGACAATCGAAAGCCGTGGTGCAGTCGACGGGGTGACGACGGGCTTTCTCGTCTCTGCCGCGCTGAGGATCGAAGGGGAGCCGGAGGATGTCGCGGCAGCACGTGACCCGCGGCCTCCAATCAAACCCGAGAGCCGAGCCGTGATACTGCGCGACAGTGATCTTGGTTGCCCCACAAGCGCGACCCGCGGAAGTTCCGTCACGGCAGCCGCACCCATTGCATCCGCGCGGACCGGCCGCACAATGTTTTTGACGGTTTGTTTCCCCATATCCTCGAACGTGTAGGGGAGCTTGCCCCGGATCTGGTTTCGGACGGCGCGCGAGATGACTATGCCACCCGGTTCTGCCAATGCTTCCAGCCGCGCGGCGATGTTGACCCCGTCGCCGTAGATGTCGTCGCCATCGACGATGACGTCGCCGAGATTGACCCCCATTCGGAAGCTGATGCGCTGGTCTTCGGGCGTCTCGCCATTGCGATCGATCATCGCGCGCTGCAGCTCGGCGGCGCAGCGGACCGCATCGACCACGCTAGAAAACTCCACCAGCATGCCGTCACCGGTTGTCTTGACGATGCGGCCGCGGTGCTCCTTGATCTTCGGATCGATGAGCTCTCGGCGATGCGCCTTGAGCCGTTCGAGCGTTCCTTCCTCATCGGCTCCCATCAGCCGCGAGTACCCCGCCACATCGGCGGCGAGGATCGCGGCGAGACGGCGGTCCCAGTCATTCGTCGGGGAAGCCGGCGCGGCGCAGACCGAGCAGGATCGTCTTGTCGGCGAGCGCCGAATAATCGGGATTCGTGTTAGACGGACTAGCCCGCCAAGCTGCAAACGAGTTGAAGCGCGGATTGAGTCTAAGCGACTCGGCGAGCTCGGCCCGCGCCTCGTCAAGATCGCCGCGCAGACCCAGCGCCCCAGCAAGATTAAAATGACAATACCACGCCGAAGGATTTGCCGCGATCGCCTTCCTGAAGAGATCGATCGACTGATCCACATGGCTGAGAAGCAGGTGAGAATGGCCAAGAGCCCAGTAAAAGACGGCGACGTTCGGGTCGAACGGATTGAGCCGAATCGCTTTCTCGATATGCGGGATTCCCTCTTGCGGTCTACCGAGCAACATCAGTGTTTGCCCTAGCAGGCTGCGGAAAAAATCAGTCTTGGGGAGCGATTTGTCGGATCATGACGCGGGGCTCTCCCTATAGTTGCAGAGATCCAGTCCCCCGGGGAGATTTATTTCGTCGATTTGCCGGTTTTAGC
>Ga0306921_10001129_pt1 | contig 25366 bp, 24 predicted proteins | sample sta12Cox44000080_FD_203760 | JGI IMG/M metagenome (GOLD analysis project Ga0306921, IMG submission 203760) | Lab enrichment of tropical soil microbial communities from Luquillo Experimental Forest, Puerto Rico - statoxic.12C.oxic.44.000.080 (v2)... | ecosystem: Environmental > Terrestrial >...
GTGAGATCGCGACCCAGCGCCTTGCGGACCTTCTTGAAGACCTGCCGCATGAGGAACGAGGTTTTGGTCGGATCAACACCTTCAACTCTGGCCACAATGCACTCCGATTTTCTTGGGCTTACTAGATTCCGGCTAAGGGCCTTAGGCTATTGCCCGCTGATCGCCTTCGCGGACGACGGGAAGATGAGCCTTCAGCCAATCGTGCTTGCCTCCGACGTAGCTACGAACATTCGAGCATCCCATCGCGTTGAATTCGTTGGCTACCGTATCCGAGGCGTGGCACTGGGGCCCCGGCGCAGTAGAGGATAACTTCCAGTTCGGCCGCGAGACGCCGGGCCTCATCGGCCGGGATATTGATCGCACCAGGCAGATGCAGTTGGCGAAATTGGTCTTCGGGAAGCACATCGACAAGGACGATTTTCTTCGGATGATCGAGCTTCCGCTTACGTTCGTCCCGATCAATGTCGCTCACCATAAGTACAACCTCCAGCTGGACGCCTAACGGTTCAGATGCGACGAAGAGGTGATTGATGCATCACGTTCGATTTTGGAAAAGAGCCGAACGGCATACCGTTTTCGGTGATGTAGGTCCGGCGTGGTACCCCTTCTGTCTACAATGTTGCAATCCAAGCACTTGCATGATCGGCGAAACCACCTCGCGTTACCTTGTCGGGGACAAGCTCGACGAAGGCGGGATGGGTGTGGTCTACAAGGATGATCTGCTCGAACAGGTAGCGAATACCCAGGCTTACTACGGTCGCTTCGCGAAGGCAGGTGAACTCTCTCGACGGGGCTGCGCGTTCCCGTGACGGCTGCGCTGAAATCCGGCAGCACGAAATTCTTATCGGAAGCGGCAGTGCCGTCGGCGACACTGCCGGCGCCGGCAAGCTGGCTGACGAACTGGAGCAAAAAATATCCGCTGGACACCATTGTTCAGAACTATATCGTTCCGACCGTTCGCGCACCGAACCAGCTGCGCCAGGGACGCGCCGCCGCGGCGGTGCAGAGGATAGAAAAGATGCTAACCATGGAACTGTCGGGCGCTGAGTTCGCGCAAATGGAACCAACCTACGTTCGTGGCATGGCTTACCTCCGGCTTCACAATGACTCCTGAGCGGCTGCAGAATCTCAGAAGATGATCGACCACCGGGGGTACTGTCAGAAATTTTGTCACCGGCGCACTGGCGCACCTGCAATTGGCCCGCGCCGATCGAAGAAGCGGGAAGACCGAAGCGGCGCATACGGAATATCAAAACTTCCTGGCCCTGCGGAGAGATGCTGATCCAGACAGTCCGATCCTGAAAGCCAAAGCGGAGTACGTGAAGCTGGCGTAATGTGCCAAGATTCTGAATTCGCGACTATTTCTTCGTCAGGAGCTCTGCGGGCAGTACGGCATTCATTGAGCCCGAACGAAAGCCTTCCAGATCGAGGGTCACGTAAGAGAAGCCGAGCGCTTTGAAAATACGGGTAAACTCGGTCGCCATCTCGGGACTGAGGGCACGAGGCAACTCGTCACGGGCGATCTCGATGCGAACGATATCGCCGTGATGGCGAACACGAAATTGGCGAAAGCCCATCTGACGCAGGGCGTCTTCGCCCTGCTCGACTGCCTGTAGCGCTTTGGGAGTCACCGGGCGGCCATATTCAATACGTGATGACAAGCATGCGGAGGCCGGCTTGTCCCATAGGCGAAGCCCGGCTTGCCGGGCAAGATCGCGGATGTCCTGCTTGGTCAGCCCGGCATCGAGGAGCGGAGCGACGACTCCATGCTGCCTCGCAGCCTGCTGGCCGGGACGATAGTCTCCCTGGTCGTCAAGGTTGACGCCATAGGCGATGACGTCAAAACCATGCCCGGCACGAAACTCTTCCATCACCGTGAACAGTTCATCTTTGCAGTGGAAGCAACGGGAAGCATCATTGCTGCGGTATTCAGCTCGCTCCATCTCTGCCGTCTGGATGATCGTGAGTGGGATACCCTCCTCCTGGGCGAAGGCCACGGCATCTTGCATCTGGGAGCGCGCCAGGCTGGGCGAGTCGGCCAGCACCGCCAGCATGTTTTCGCCTAGCACTTGAAGAGCGGCCCAGGAAAGGAAGGCTGAATCCACCCCGCCGGAATAAGCGACCAGGACGCGGCCGAGCCCGCGCAATTGTTCCTCCAAGCGGTGGGATTTGGCCGACAGGACTCCGGTCAAGATGGTGCCCGGCAAGGACATGCTTTCATTCTACCCGGCGTAGCGGGCGGAAAGGATGCGAACTAATAGATTCGCTGCAGCTTTTTTAGATTGCCAAAGGTGCCGACATTTGTCAGGCTGAACGCGAAGCGATAGGCGTTTTCGTTGCGTACGGTGCCCAGTGCCCAGCGCGAGTACTCAAACGTCAGGCCGCAGCAATCCCAGTTATAGGCGGTCTGCACCGTTGCGCCTTGCAGAAAGTCGTTCCTGATATCAAAGGCGATGCCGGCAGAGGCGCTAAAACCGCGACTGTTGAGGCTTCCATAAATCGGCTGGATGCGAAACTGGTTTGAAATATCGGGCGCCAGGACCTGGTTGACGCTCGAGGGTACCACTTCACCCGGGACATGCAAGTACGTTTGCGTGCCCAGGATCGCCCACTTCGGAGACAAGTGTTGCGTGATAAAGATGGTGCTGGCGTTCACCTGATGAAACACGGGATCGTAATCGAGGGCCCACTCAAAGTCCGTCGACTTGTCTTGTACGAACAGTCGGGAGATGATGGGCGAGGCGTTGCGGGGCACTGTGAGGAACGCGATTCCGCTGAAGTCGACGGAGCTGTCGAATACATTGCGTTCATTGGGAACCAGTGCACCGCCAAACGTGGGATTGAAGAAGTACTTCTGAGCGATGGTCCAGGTGATGACTTCTTTGGCGCCGCCGTTCTTATCATCACAGATAGACGGATCGCGCTTCAGTTTCTTTTCGGCTTCAGCTGGTGGCGTGTCAGACGGCAAATACTTCGGATGCGAATAGCACCGGGACTCGGACGTCGACTTCTTGGCATAAAGTCGATTGACAATGCCATACTCCACCCCGCTGGTGTCAGCCAGAATATCGCGCTGGTCGAAACGAATAATGTTGGCGAAATTGTTGACGCCGGTCTCGTAGCTATAGATCGCATAGGGCTCGACAACATGCTTCATCACGTAGCCGAGAATTTTCTTATCGAAAATCTTGGCGATGGATGGAGGCCGCACTTCCATCGACGCAAGAAGCACATTACGATTCAAGGCCTGAGCGACAGCGACACCGATCACGCCGGTGTTGCTGTGTGTCGGCTCCAGACGCTCGCTATAGACCGTTTCGCGAAAGCCGACCTCGGGTCGGAAAGTCCAGCCGTCCAAAAATGTCGGCAGGGAGACGGTTGGGTAGGCGTCGAAGCGTCCGACGACATTTTGTGTCTGAAAGCCGGGCTCGTGTCTAGAGAGTCCTTCACCAGCCACATCGTAGGTGTACATGAACTTCGAGTTGAACAGAGGGGTTTCGACATTGGCCAACTGCAGGCTCGGAATATGGGCAATGTCAATGACGTCGCCGTTTACGGTGCTTTGATAATTTTGGTATCGCGATGCCATCAGGCCCAAGTAGTTTCCTGAATCGCTCTTGCTCACGAACCCAACTGATCGAACCTCGGAGTTGATGGCATCCGTGAAGCTCTGTCCGAAGGCCAGGCGAAACAGATAGGAACTGAGATAATCGACGGCAATTACGCCCCGAAAGTCGTCGGGCAGACTGGCCTCACCGTTAATCTTGAACTCCTCTCCGCCCTGGTTCTGGTGAGTTGTGGGGTTGCCTTTCTCGTCGATGACGCCGTAGTACTGCGCGTGAAGCTGATAATGCCAGCCGATATTGCGATAGTCCCCAACCTGCGCCCAGCCGCGCGATGAAAAGTAATAACCGCCGATTTCCGCGTCGGAATTGCGATTGATCGCCCAGTAAAACGAGTCTCCGAAGATAAATCCTTTGGAATTCGACTGCCCGATAGCCGGAATCAGAAATCCACTTTGTCGCCCGAGATTATCGGCCGGATGTTGCACGTAGGGGAAATAGAATACCGGGATCCCGGCGATACGCATGGTGGAGTGGTACATCGTGGCGTTGCCGCCCACTTCGACGGTCGCCGTGGCAGGATGGTACTCCCATTTCGGCTTAGGAAGTGTGCAAGAGGTGATGATGCCGTCGTGCACACGGTATAAATCTGGCCCCAGCTTGTCCACGACTTTGCCAGTGAAGAAGAAGGGAGTGGAAGACCGAAGATACATGGCAGGGTTCTTTACCGTGATGCCGGTGGAACCGGTAACGTCATAAAACGTCCCGGTGTCGCGGCTGATGTCGTATGTGGCGTGCGTACCGACGAGGTGTTCGTTGTGGGTACCGCCGTCGTAAACCACGTGCCCGGTGGCGTTGACGATTCCGGTTGAGGAGTCATAGGTCGCCTGGTCGCAGTGGATCGTGTTATTGCGAAACCGAATCTCCACATTACCGCGGACCTTGTAAATGTCCTGGATCTTTTGTTGCTCGTTCGCGCGAATCAGCACGTCATTGCGGTTGAGCACAACATTTGCAGCAGGCCGCGGCGGCCCAAGCGCCTGCTCCTCGATCTGCTGTTCGACGACCTCCTCCATCACCTTCATGCCTTCGTCCTGATCGGAGGGTGCCGCCGTTTTCGCCGGAGCCGGTTGGGGTGGGTTAGTTGTAGTTTGATCCTGCGGCTCAATACGTCCGGAAGCTGATGAAAACGGTGAAGATTCATCGCGGGCAGATGGGCTCCGCAACTGGCTGGTTAACAGGGCGGGCGCGAGAAGTAGATGACAACCCAACAGGGCCGTGATAATCAATCGAATGCGGGAGATCATCGAAAGCCGCGCGTTGCCTCGCCGAAGAAGTTGAAATGAGTGGAACCCTGCAACTTAGCACGTTGGGTGGACTCAGGCAAAACGCGAAGCGGTGACGGTGGTTTCACGCTGCTCTGGTGTTCTTCTAAACCCGCTTGCTGCCGACTGGTTGCGCCGTTAACAGCCAACGAGTTGTTGTGCCTGAACATGCCAGCGCTCGACCTTCTTTCCGCCTCATTTGCAACCATGTCACAGGGTGCTTGGCAGTGCGCCGGCCCACAAAGGAATAGTCGCGCCACGACATGACGGACCAACAATTCTCTCAATGTGAAGCGGTGAACCATTTGGCAGAGCCGGCTGAAGACATCTGGCGAAATGAAGTGCAGGACCGGCTCGCGCGCTACAAACGTCGTCGCGGGCGACGCATTGAAGGCGCATTCACCATGCGCTTTCCATTTCCTGCGGATGATCTTCCAGAGCCGCTCAAGCAGGTCGAAGCCGACAAGGCGGTAATCGATCCTGTAGGACATGCGAGTGAAAAACTTGTTGCACAACCCCAAATCCACCAGGGAGAGGCTTTCGTCGAGAGGACGAAGGTAAAAACCGCTGAAGTTGGAGCCAATCCGCAAGCCGAAGAATCAACGCAGGACCCTGTCAACCTCATTCTCGAACCCCCACCTCCGGAACCCGAACCCGAGCCCTTCGTCGACAGCGTCGTTCGCCCCCGACCCAAACGAAAAGTCATCGCTTTTCCCAAGCACCTGTCAGTTGCTCGGGAACAGATCTATCACCTTGCTGATCCTGTGACGATGGAAGTGCCGCGCATTCTGGATGTGCCGGAAGAGCTGCAGGCGATCCCGACGACGCCGTTCCTGGACGGCCTCCAGTTTGAATCGCCCACCGCCCCGGTAGAACCGCGTGATCACGAGCATGTTGAGCTGCCGTGCCGTCCGGCGAGCATATCGCAACGCACGTTCGCCGCCGGTGTCGATGTCACCGTAGCGGGCAGCGGTGTCGCAGTGTTCGCAGCAGTAGCCTACAAGATGCTTGACAGTCCATCTCTGACGAAGCCGCTGATGGTTGGCATCGTCGCTTCGGCGGTCGTCCTCTGGAGTACGTACCAATATCTATTCGTGGTTCACTCGGGCACGACGCTTGGCATGCTTGCGGCGCGAATTAGAATCCGCACCTTCCTGGGAAAACCGGCCTCCTTGGGGCAGCGGCGCAATCGCATACTCGGTTTCTATCTCTCGGCGCTTTCGCTCGGCATGGGCCTCATGTGGGCATTCGTCGACGTCGACGAGCTGTGCTGGCACGATCGCCTCAGCCGCACCTATCTGTCTGAACGGGAACGTTCCTGATCGGATACCCGCGTTTGGCGGGCATTTCTCCGGCTTGCTAACATCGAAGTGTGAGCCAGCATTCGAAGCTACGCGTACGTTTTGCGCCATCTCCTACGGGGCAGTTGCACGTCGGGAACGCCCGCACCGCACTTTACAACTGGCTGTTTGCGCGCAAGATGAAGGGCGCAATGGTCCTGCGCATCGAAGACACTGACCTCGAGCGCAGCGAAGCTCGTTACGAAGATCAACTGCTCAACGACCTGAAGTGGTTCGGCATCACCTGGGACGAGGGCCCGGACGTCGGTGGCCCGTTTGCGCCCTATCGGCAAAGCGATCGACTGGCGATCTACCGCGAACACGCGGAACGCCTGCTACAGGAGGGCAAAGCGTACCTTTGCTTCTGCACGCAGGAGGAGCTTGAGCGCGAGCGTGATGTGGCAATGGCCGAACACCGTTCGCTGAGTTACTCAGGGAAGTGTCGCCTTCTCGATCCCGTCGAGGCGCAGCGCCGCCGAACGAGCGGAGAGGCGGCGGCAGTCCGGCTGGCAATTCCTGAACATCCCATTCGCTTCCACGACATGGTGCGGGGCATGGTCGAGTTCTCCAACGAAGCGGTGAGCGATCCCATCATTCTGCGATCGAGCGGTGTGCCCGTTTACAACTATGTGGTCGTTGTCGACGACGCGCTGATGCAGATCACGCACGTGATTCGCGGCGATGACCACCTATCGAATACGCCTAAGCAGGTCGCGCTTTACGAAGCGCTGGGCTGGTCGGTTCCCGAGTTCGCTCACCTGTCGACCATCGTCGGCAGCGACGGGACGAGGCTGTCGAAGCGCCACGGCGCAACCTCGATTGCCAACTTCCGCGACATGGGCGTATTGCCGGAAGCACTAGCGAACTATTTGGCTCTGCTGGGCTGGGCGCCCACAGGTGGCAACCGCGAGGTTTTCAATCCGGAAGAACTGACGAAACAATTCACACTGGAGCGGGTCACGCCGTCAGCGGCGATGTTCGACATGGAAAAGCTCTACTGGCTCAACCGGCATTACATCAGGAAGAGCCCGCCTGAGCGCATCGAGAAGCTGGCGGAGCCGTATTTCATCAAGGCTGGTGTGTTGCCTGAAAACCCTGACGAGCGCACGCGAGCGTGGTTTGCAAAGGTTATCACGTTGCTGGTGCCGTCGATAAACAAACTTGACGAACTGCCGGAACGTGCGCGGCTGATCTTTCATGTGGACGCTCACGGAGCACTGGCTTCGCCGGACAACACGGAGGTGTTGAGCGGGCCGAAAGCGAACGAAGTGCTGGCTGCATTTTCTGAGCTTGCTGAGGCCGACACGTCGCCGATGACTCCGGAACGCTTCAAGGCGATCATGAATGAGGTGAAGGCTAAGACCGGCACCAAGGGCAAAGACCTGTTTCATCCCGTGCGTATCGTCTTCACGGGCTCGCACTCCGGGCCGGAGTTTGACAAGCTGATTCCGATCCTCGAAGAAGGCTCGCGGTTACCGTTGCCAGTGCATGTAATGAACACGCAGGAACGGATTACGGCGTTCAAGGTAGCGAAGATGGCGCGATAGCCGTTGGGCTAGTGCTAGTGCGATTTCGCAGGCAGCGGGCAGGCTGGAACCGATTCGTTTGTGGGCAGATAGCGAAACCCCTTTTCGTCCCACGGGATCACGGGTAGTGCATTGGCATCAAATTCAGTCGTTCGTTCGACCAGCTTGCCACCCCATTCGCCATCGGACCCGTCGTGAACTACCTTCTTTCTAATGTGGTCGGCGGTGCAGACCCTGTCGGGTCGCTTCCGTAGTGTCGGCTCACAAATTGCAACACCTTACGCAGCTGGTTGTGGAAGATGCGGTAGTGATCCTCGACCTGGGTGTAGATGCCGGTACCTCCACGACTGGGGCGCACGACGAGTTCGTAAGGCTGTCCGGGTTTCGCGGGCCGGTTGCGCAGCGGGTCGCAACGAAACGAACTCATCGGGCACGTCCTGATCTGAGCGCATCTCGTACTTGCACCAACAATCAATCGCGGCGATTCGTTGCCATCGCGTCCTTCCCGTATGGCAATGGCAGCGTAAGTTGCCTCGAAACAGCGCAGATCGAAGGCGACGATGGTCATACGTCGTCGTTGAAAAGCGTAGATCTGCGAGCACGGACTCGGGGGACGGCCAAGCTATTTGGTTGCGGTCGATATTTAGACAGGAATTATCTTCGATCTGCGTCTTCGCCTGTGCGAGCAAAGCTCCCGAAGAGAGCTCCACAACAAAAAGCAGCAAACCGAGCTGCACCAGAGCAATGTTCATGGGTGTCCCACTCTGAGGAGCGAGTGAGAATCTTACTCCAGTGCCTTCCGCAGCGCCGCCCGCGCCAGTATCCGAGTCGAATCGAGCGTCGCCAGGGGCGATGTGCTGTCGTGGATAATCAGCGGGATTTCTGTGCAGCCTAGCACCACCGCATCGCAACCTTCGCTTTTCATCCGTTCATTAACCTGCTGAAAGTAAGCGCGCGATTGAGCCGTGAAAATACCGTTGACCAGCTCGTCCATAATGATGCGGTCAATTTCGGCGCGCTCGTCAGCGTTGGGCACAACATATTCAAATCCAGCGGTCCGCAGCTTTGCCTGATACACCGTACCTTCCATGGTGTACTTCGTCCCCGTGACCGCCAGTTTGTGGAAGCCGCGAGCTTTCGCCACCGCGGCAACTTCATCCACGATGTGCAGCCACGGCAGCGGCGAGCGAGAAGCTACGAGATCAAATGCGTGATGGATCGTGTTGTCGGGGGAAATCAGGAAGTCCGCTCCCGCCTTTCCCAGCTTGTTGGCCGATGACAGCATAAGCTCAGCCACGCCCGGCCAGTCGTAGCAGCGGATGAATTCCATATACTCACCGAGGCAATGCGTGTGCATCGAGATCTCGGGATGCCGGTGAGGTCCCATGAGCGCCGGCGCTTCATCGCAGATGCTGCGATAGCAAAGCGCCGCGCCTTCTGCGCTGCAGGCGACGATTCCGATGTGTTTAGGCATCCGCACTCACTGCGCCACCAGAATAAAACAAAGAAGGGTCCGCGCCGAGGGTCGGACCCTTGTCATCGACTGAGCTGCCGGTCTGCGCGCGCGTTCTAAGGGCGCAGTGGGTACGAAGGGATGGCTAGCGCTTACACGCACCCTCGTCGGACAAAACTCCCTCGACTTGGAAAAACCGCAATCCGTGAGGAGTGCTTTCATCACTGCGCGCGCTAGCATCGCGGCGCAAATCGCGGTTACCACCCAACTGCACCCAGCGATAGAGATATGGCTTTAGGTTATCGCTTGGGTTCATCAGCAAATGCATGGTTCCGTCTTTTTCGATGAGATAGAACCCATCCGTGTGCGCCTTCAGGCAGCCGGCAACCGTGGTTTCCCCTGCCGAGAGACTTGCTAGTGGTACCGTCCGAGGAGCCGCAGGATTTGTAGTTTGCGCCGATGCCAGCGCAAGGCAAAGCACCCTGAAGATCGCCCGAGACACTGCGATTCGCATCTCTACCTCCTCGAGTACCGCTCGCATCACGTAAGAAGGTAGTCAAAGGACCGTCTCATCGGTGCTGCGAGCCAGTCCCCTTTGAAGGCGCTGAACCCGAATGTTAAAGAAAAGTTTCCAGGCGAGCCGATTGCGATTCGACCGCTGGTTTCAAAACGCAAACGCGGAGATTGTCAGAACTTCGCAAGCAGTTCCCGCTTGTGTTCTTCAGGAAGGAACGAGGCTCGAAAGGAGTTTTTCGCCAGGTCGTATAATTCCGACTGGTTGAACTTCAGGGCATCGGCTGCGACCTGATACTCGCGCACCAAAGTGGTGCGGAACATGTCTGGGTCGTCGGTATTCAGGGTAAGCAAAACTCCTGCCTCGAAGAGCTTGCGAGCGGTATGCTCCGCGGCCGAAGAGCAACATCCTGTCAAGATATTGCTGGAAATGCAGGCTTCCACGGGAATCTGCTTCTCAGCCAGATACGCGACGAGCGCAGGATCTTCGGCTGCACGTAGTCCGTGGCCGATGCGATCGGGGTGCAATGCGCGCAAGGCAGACCAAATTGACTCGGGCCCAACCGTCTCGCCGGCGTGGATGGTTGTGCGCAGTCCTTCGCTGGCGGCCCGCGCGTACACGTCGCGAAACAACTGTGGTGCAGCGCGGCGCTCGTCGCCGCCTAAACCGATGCCGACGATACTATCGCTGTGCTTCAGAAGCGTCAGGGCTTCATCGAGTACGAGGGCGGCCCGCCGCGGGCCGAAGTGTCGGACGGCGTCAAAGATCCAATACAGCGACATGCCGAAATCGCGTTCACCCCGCTGACGGCCCTGCTCCAGGCCTTCAAACAGCGGAGCGAATTCGTCGCCGCGCCAGTGAATTACTCCGACCGACACGTAGACCTCCGCATGCAGCACATTCTGTGCGTGCAGCTTCTGCATCATGCGATAGGTGACGAGCTCATAGTCCTCGGCAGTGCGCAGGCGCTCCGTCACCGCCTTGAACGCCAGCAGGAATCCCGTGAAGTTCTTGTACTGATACAGCTCACGTGCTTCCTCTTCGGAGAACACGCGACCGCTATCGGCGATGCTAGTGTAGCGATTGTTCGTGGTGGAAAGTGGAGTCGGATGACGCCGGCTCAGCTCAGCCAGCGTCGCCGGATCGACCGTGCCCTCCAGATGCAAGTGCAGTTCGGCCTTGGGCAGTGAGCGGATAAAATCACTGGGAGCATTGCCAGGCACAGCAACCTACCGCCGCCGGTCTTCGGGACAGAATTCGCTGCGGTAGCGGCTATAGAGCATGTACACCGTCAAGCCGATTACCAGCCACACGAAAAATCGTATCCACGTCAGGATCGGCAGGCCTGCCATCAGGAGCATGCAGAACAGCACGCTCAGCACTGGCGCCGAGAGGCCGAGTGGAGCGCGAAATCCGCGATGCCGCTCCGGCTGCTTATAGCGCAGGATGATTACGCCCAACGAAACCAGCACGAAGGCGAAGAGCGTTCCGATATTCGACAGGTCCGCCAGAGTCCCAATGTCGAGCAGACCGCCCGGAATACCCACTAAAAATCCCGCAATCCACGTTGCCGTCGACGGCGTGCGAAACCGCGGATGCACGCGCCCGAACAACTTCGGCAGCAGACCGTCGCGCGACATGGCAAACCATACACGCGCCTGCCCCAACTGAAACACCAGCAGTGACGAGATCATGCCCATCATCGCGCCGAACAGCACCACCAGCCGTACCCAACGCAACGTCGCCGAACCCGTGCTGAGTTCTAGCCGCTTCAGGCTATTGACCACCGGCGCTGCGTCGTCAATCAATCTCTGCCACGGCACGATGCCAGTCAGTACAACCGCCACGCAGATGTACAGCAGCGTACAGACGACCAGCGTGGCGATGATGCCGATCGGCAGGTCGCGCTGCGGATTACGCGCTTCTTCCGCCGCCGTCGAAACCGAATCGAAACCGATATACGTGAAGAAGATGATCGAGCCACCGGTGAGAATTCCCGACCACCCATTGGGGGCGAACGGATGGTAGTTCGACGGGTGAATGTAGTGCACACCAGCGAACACGAACGCCAGGATGGCGGCGATCTTCAGCAGCACCATCACATTGTTGGTCTCGGCCGACTCACGAATGCCGCGCACCAGCACCACGGTAAGGATCATCACCACTAGAAACGCCGGAATGTTGAACCCGAAGTGCCAGCCCGGGTCGTACAACACATTGCCCTTCAGGTCAGTCATGCCCGAAGGCAGATATGCCGGCGAGATCCAGCGCAGCGGTGGATGCCAGCCGAACCAGTCGAACATGTCGACCAGGTGCGCCGCGAAGCCCACGCTCACGGCCATATTGCTGACGGCATATTCCAGGATCAAGTCCCAGCCGATGATCCATGCAATGAGTTCTCCCATGGTCGCGTAGGTGTAGGTGTACGCGCTGCCCGCGATGGGAATCATCGATGCCAGCTCGGCGTAACACAGCGCGGTGAATGCGCATACAATCGCAACCAGCACCAGCGACAGTGCCAGTGCCGGCCCCGCGCCAGGCCGCCCCAGCGTAGCCACATGATGCACGATGTAGTCGGCCAGCGGCGCATTGAGGATCGACGAGGTATCGAACTTCTGACCGGCGATGGCGGTGCCGATGACCGTGAAGATTCCCGATCCGATGACCGCGCCGATTCCCAACGCAGTCAGCGACCACGGGCCAAGCGTCTTCTTTAGTCGATGTTCCGGCTCCTCTGACTCGCTGATCAGCTTATCGATGGACTTGCAGGCAAATATTTGCGTTGCCAGGACGGTGCTCCCAGGATTAGAGGAATCGATGACTCAGGATTGAAACAGAAACCCGAGGGGCGGGCAAGTACGGTCAGCGGATCGCGCTCACTCGTTCTTGTAGACCACCCCGCCCTTCATTACGAACTTCACCCGCTCCAGTGTGGTGACATCCTGGAGCGGATCGCCGTCCACCGCGATGATATCGGCGTAGTGCTTGGACTCGATCACGCCGATTCTGTCTGACCATCCGAGCAAATCTGCGTCGTTTATCGTCGCTGCCTGGATAGCCTGTAGCGGCGTGAGTCCCAGCTTCACCATCACAGCGAACTCATGCGCATTGAGGCCGTGTGGATAAACCGCCGCGTCCGTACCGAAGCCTACTTTCAAACCGCTGGCAAAGGCATGCGCGATGTTTTTGCGCGCCGCCGGCATTACCTCTTTGCCCTTGGCAAGCATCGACGGTGGAACGTTCATCTTGGGCGCGTTCTCCAGAAACCAGTCGCTGAGATACAACGTCGGGACAAGGTAGGTGCCGTGCGCTTTCATGGCGGCGATGCCGGCATCGTCAATGTACGAACCATGCTCGATGGAATCGACACCTGCTTCGGCCGCCCAGAGAATTCCCTGGGCTCCGTGCGCGTGGGCAGCGACCTTGCGGCCCAGCCGATGTGCGTCGGCGATGGCGGCACGTAACTCCTCCTGCGTGAACTGAGACGCCTGCGGGTCGTCGCCTAGCGAGAGCACTCCGCCGGTCGCGCAGATCTTGATGACATCGGCGCCGTACTTGATGACCTCGCGCACCTTGTGCTGCACGTTCTCCACGCCATCGGCGACGCCAACCTCTGTCGCGTGCCACTCGTAGGGCAACAGGTTGTCGTCGCAGTGTCCGCCAGTAATGCTCAGCGCCGGACCGCTGGCGTCGATGCGCGGGCCTGGAACGTCGCCGGCATTGATCGCGTCGCGCAAGGCGATATCGGCAAACTCAGTCGCGCCGACGTTGCGGATCGTAGTGAATCCTGCCAGCAAGGTGATCCGCGCATTCTTCGCGCCGATCAAGGCCTCGCGCGGCAGTGAAATCGCCAGCCGGTCATAGCCGAATCTGGGATCAAAGGTGATATGCGTGTGCGCGTCGATCAGGCCCGGCAGCACCGTCTTGCCCGAGAGATCAATGACCTGTGCGCCGGCGTCAGCGGCTCCCGAGTCCGCTCCGACACTGACAATCTTGCCATTTTCGATAACAATCGCCTGCTGCGTTAAGGTTTTGCCGGTGCGAACGTCGAGCAAATGCCCGGCGCGAATCACGGTGCGACTGGGAGCCGCAGTCGGCTGCTGCGCGACTGCGGTCGTAAACGTCGACAGGGCGATCAGAAGAGAGAAAAACAGATTTGCAAATCCTAAATTCTCGCTCATGAGTACTACTAGCTCCTTGAGTTTTGGGGAAGTCGGGAAATCCTTGGTGACAGAGGAGTCGGTTTTTGTATTTTTCCGCGTCCGAAGCCGGCCGTGAGCGAAGTCGAAGGGTGCCTCCGTGGTGAAAGACTTCCTCCCGTGGCCTACCGCGCCGGGGCGAGGTTTTGCTCAAAGTGGTCTTCGATCCGGTGAAATAAATCCGTTCGTGCCGCCTTGCCCGCAATGCTGTGTGTTTTCCGAGGATACAGCATCAGCTCGAATCGCTTTCCTGAGTTGACGAACTCGTTCACCATTTGAATGGTGTTCTGCACGTGCACGTTGTCGTCGCTCGTGCCATGCACTTCCAGCAGACTGCCGTGCAACTCGCCGGCGAAGTTCACCGGCGAACTCTTGCGATAGCCGTCCTCGTTCTCCGTGGGTAACCCCATATACCGTTCGGTGTAGATCGAGTCGTAGTTACGCCAATCGGTCACAGGGGCGACCGCGACACCGGCTTTGAACTGGTCGGACTTCTCCAGCGTGTAAAGCGTGAAGTAGCCGCCGTAGCTCCAGCCCCAAAAGCCTACGCGCGAGCCGTCCAGCTGCGGATACTCCTCTAATACCTGCTTCAACGCCGCCAACTGGTCGTTAAGTTCGTTCTCGCCCAGGTTGTGCTTGACCGCCACGGCGAACGCTTTGCCACGATTCGCCATACCCCGGTTGTCGACCTTCAGAACTGCAAAGCCTTGCCGGGCCAGGATCTGGTCGAACAGCGTGCGGTCACCACCCCAGGCATCGCGAACGTTTTGCACGCCCGGTCCACCGTAAGGGCTTAAAATCAGGGGCGCCTTGCCATTGGCGATCATGGGTCCGCTATCGGGGAGCAGCAAAGTCCCCAACAAAGTCGTTGTGCCGTCGGCCGCCTTGAATTCCACCGGTTTCGGGACTTTCAGGTCGAAGGCCGCAAGACTCCGGGCTTGCCAGAAAGGCTTGCAATCTCCGTCGATGGTGCACAGCGACATGCTCGGCGCGGTGGTTAAGGCAGAGTAGTTGTCCACATACGCCCTGCTCTTCAGCCGGCCAAAGTTAGGCCCGTGGGTTCCGTTCTCCTTCGACACGCGATGGAAATTCTTGCCGTCAAGTCCGACCACGAAAACGTTTGCCTGACGCCAGTCGCCTTCATTGGCGGTGAAATACACCAGCCCGGCCGACTCATCGATGGCGTCAATCGCTTCCACCTCCCAATCGCCTTTCGTCAGTTGCGCTACCTCGATGGCTTCGCCGGCCAGCGGATTCTGCTTGTCGAACTGGTACAGGTAGATGTGATAGTGCCCGTCGCGCCAGCTCGTCCACAGGAAACGATCGCCCGACGACAACACTTCGAAATCAATCTCCGGATGCATGTCAATCCACGCGTCGGTCTTCTCGGCGAGTACGCGCTTCGACTTGCCGCTCTGCACGTCCACGAAGTAAATGTCGAGCTGGTCCTGCACCCGGTTCAGCGCCATCGCCCAGAGCAGCCCGTCGCGCACCCATCCGAAGCGCGGGATCAGTACGTTCGAATCGTTCCCCAGCGGCAGATCGCCGTCTTTTCCTCCTCCCGCCGAGATCCACTTCACCTTGCCGCCGTTCGACGACACCACTCCAATGCGCACCGTTGGATTCGGATCGCCCGCCTTCGGATACTTCTGCATATCGACGGTGGGATGAGTTGGAATCCAGTCGGTGACGGGGTAGGTCGGCACCTCTTTCTCATTCATCTCGAGAAACACGATCGTGCGCCCATCCGGCGACCAGAAATAATTGCTGCGGCTGTAAAGCTCTTCGCGATAGACCCAGTCGACCTCGCCGTTCATCAGATTCTCATTGCCGTCGCGCGTCAGGGCTTCTTCCTGATTCCGCTTGATGTCCCTGACGTACAAATCGTGTTTGCGGATGTAGGCAAGCCGTTCTCCGTCGGGCGAGAATTTTGGATCCGACGCCGCGTCGGCACTCGACGTCATTTCGACTGCCGTACCCGTATCGAGACTGTAGTACCAGAGCTGTCCCATCGAATCGAACAGCAGGTGCTTGGAGTCGGGGGTCCAGTGATAGGCCGCTACTGAATAACGCTGCAAGGCTTCTCTCTGTCGCTCGTCCTTGAGGTTGTTATTCGAGGGCGCCAGCGAAGCGAGCTTTTCGCTCGACACCAGCACTGCCGATTTTCCGGTCGCGAGATCGATGGAATACAGTGCGCCGTGTTCGCCGCTATCGTCGCGCTGAACGTAGGAGAGCTTGGTGCCGTCCGGACTCCACTTCACACCCTCGGGAGGGCGACCCGTGACACCGCCATCGGCGAAGATGGTTTCAATGGTGAGCTTCTGGTCTGAGGATGACGATGACGCCTTGGAGGGCTGATCCTGGGCTGGGAGTGAAATCGTCAGTAAAAGCGGACAAAGGAGGTAAAGCACTAGGACAGAAAAATTCTTCACTGGCGCTCCAAAATGCGTGGTTCTTAAGGGAAGCAGTGTATCGCAGGAGAGTGCTTCACGGGCGAGGCCTGGGTTGAAACGAGTGGTGAACAACGCTTCCCTTAAGGACTGTCATGCTGAGCCCTCGCTGGAAGGATTCCGACGGCCGTTTTTGCGGTCGGACGAGCGCGCAGCCGAAGGACCCGCGGTTGTATTTACTGAAAACATCTGCCAGCACCCCGTCAGCTTGCCATTTGGTGAAGCCGCAAGAGCTGGATCAGCACAACCATGATGCCGAAGCTGAAGTAGAGATTCTGGGCAGAGGTGCGAGACAGGATCATCGGAATTTCAATTCCATACCGGTGCAAAGTCAACAACAGCCGTCGCTCCCGCTCCACGATGAAATCAGCGATGGGAACGTGAAAGCCTGCGATCAACAGGCCAAGGCAAAGGCGTGCGACTTCGAGGCGCATATTTCTATGGTAACCAGATGAGCGGTGCTCTCAATATAGCGCAAGACCCGGTTTCGGCACGGTCCAGCGCCGGGACAGGCGTTTTTCGCATGCTAGAATCCAATCAGGTCTCACCACACCGGATGACATCCGATCTGCAAAATCTGATCGAGTTGCAGCAGATTGACTCGCAAATCGCCGCGCTGCGGGCTGAAATCGCAGCACTCCCCAAGCACGTCGCCGCCATTGAAGCCAAACTCGCCGGCTCCAAAGCCAAAGTCGAGGCCGCCGTTGCCGCTGGCAAAGCCGACGACGCGGCCCGGCGCAAGCACGAATCCGACATTCGGGACCAGCAGCAGAAAATCAGCAAGTACCGTAACCAGTCGCTGAACGTCAAGACCAACGACGAGTACCGTGCGCTGATGCACGAGATCCAATTCGCCGAAACGAACATCGCGAAGCTGGAAGACAAAATACTGGAGCTGATGGTCGCCGCCGACACTCGCAAAGAAACGCTGAAGAAGGCGGAAGCCGAGCTTAAGGCTGACGCCGCGGAAAACGACCGCGAGAAGGAAGAGGCGCGCCAACGAACGGCCGCCGACGAGAAAGAGCTGGCCGAGCTGGCTACCAGACGCGATGATCTGCGGGCCGCGGTGAACGAAGACGTCTTGCGCCACTACGATCGCGTGCTCAAGCTGCGCGGAACCGCACTGGCTGCGGTCTACGAGAAGCAGATGTGTTCAGGTTGCAGCGTCCTGCTGCGTCCCCAGATGTTTCAGGACGTCATGACCAACCAACAGTTCCTCACCTGCGACACTTGCAAGCGGATTCTGTATTACGTTCCTCCGCCGCCGAAGCCAGAGGACGAGAAGAGCACGAAAAAGACGGCTGTTCCTGAACCGGCGCCTCCGAGCGAAGATTCGTCGTCTGCATCCGTTTCATAGCGAGTCTCATCCACGTTTTCCTTCCGGCCATTTAGGATTGGCACGCATCCCGACTGCGAGGCCTTTTGTTGCCATACAACTCCACCCCTAGTGTGACGGTTTCCCGGCGCGGCGCCCAGCGCCTCAAGTCCGGACATCTCTGGGTCTATCGCTCCGACGTGGCGAAAGCCGACGGCCTTTCACCGGGAGCGCTGGTTCAGGTTCGCGATCATCGCGGCCGGCCATTGGGCTCGGCGCTGTATAGCAGTGCCTCGCAGATCGCGATTCGCCTGCTGACCTCGAAGACGATCGGCGAGGGCGAGCTTATTCCTTTGCTCGATCTGCGCATCGACCAGGCGGTCCGCTTTCGCCGGCAGCATGTCCACAACAGCGATTCCTACCGCGCGATTTACAGCGAAGCCGACCTGCTGCCTGGCCTCATCGTCGACAAGTACAACGACGTGCTCGCCATGCAAGTACTGACGCAGGCGTTTGACCGGGAGTACATTCGGCAAGCTGTGGCTGACGAACTCAGCCGGCACTTTCCCGAAACCAGCTTGCTAGACCGCGTCGATCCGCACATTCGAGAACTTGAACAGCTACCACCGCGCGAGTCGCGACTGGTTCTTGGTGGGAAAAGCTCGACGCTGATCACACTCAACGGGGTCCGCTTCCACTTCGACGGCCTGAGCGGCCAGAAGACCGGCGCTTTCCTCGATCAGCGCGAGAACTACGCTGCAGCCGCTCGCTACGCTCACGGTGAGGCCCTGGATTGCTTCACTTACCAGGGCGGATTCGCGCTTCACCTGGCCCGGGTCTCGAGCGCCGTAACCGCGGTCGACGCATCGCGCCCCGCCCTAGAAGTCGCTGAACAGAACGAGAAACTCAATCGTGACGCCCACACCTGCGGCGAGATCGACTGGATCGAAGCCAATGCCTTTGACCTGCTAAAGGACTATTCGCCCGCCGGCCGCCGGTACGACACCATCGTCCTCGACCCGCCGGCTTTCGCCAAGAGCAAGAGGACGGTCGAAACTGCCCTACGTGGCTACAAGGAGCTCAACCTGCGAGCGCTCAAGATGCTGCGACCGGGAGGGGTGCTGGTGACGTGTTCCTGCTCGTTCCACATGGAACTGGCCGCGTTCTCTGCCATGCTGGCAACGGCAGCTGCGGACGCTGGCCGGCGGCTGCGAGTCCTCGAAACGCGGGGTGCAGCCGTGGATCATCCGGTTCTAGCGGGAGTGCCAGAAACGAGCTACCTGAAATGCCTACTCGCTCAAGTTATTGAATAAATTAAGCTTAGTTAACACCAAGCGGGCGTAGCATGGGCCCAATATTAACTTGATAATAACGCACTAATATTTTATGCTTCCAATGTGCTAAGCATGGCATCAAACCTAGCGAGTGGTTGCTGATGGACCACCAGATTTCTACCCGTAGTGGAGGTTGCTGATCATGACTGTGTTGACTCGTTGGGACCCCTTTCGTGAATTGTCGGCCCTGCAGAACCGCATGAGCCGCTTGTTCGAGGAGCAGCAGTATGGTGCAGGCCGCGAGGAGTCGCTAACCGCGGTGGCGTTCGTTCCCCCGGTGGACATTTACGAAGACGAGCACAGCATCCAGCTCAAGCTGGAAGTGCCCGGAATTGACCAGAAAGATCTCGACGTAAAGGTCGAGAACAACGTTCTTACCGTCGGCGGCGAGCGCAAGTTCGAAAAGGAAGAGAAGGAAGAGAACTTCCGCCGCGTGGAGCGCCGCTATGGCAGCTTCACCCGCTCGTTCACACTACCAAACACCGTGAACCCCGAAGACGTAAGCGCCGACTACAACCACGGCGTCCTGAAGATCCGGCTGGGCAAGCGCGCCGAAGCCAAGCCCAAGCAGATCAAAGTGAACAGCGGCGAAGGTGGCAAGGTCCTGGAAGCCAAGAAGACGCCCGGACAGGCTGCCTAAGCGATCGGTCGGACAAACCGGCGACACATTGTTCGCGCAAGTTCATGAGGGAGGCAGCTTTCTATTGCCTCCCTTTTGTTTCGGATTTCTCAAGCCAATCCACAGCTACAATTGGTGCGTTGATCGGGGGCTTTGACCTTCATGGCTCCTTGAAAGAACACGAAGTCCATGCCAAAAGCCAAGAGCGAATGGCTAAGACCTAATAGTGGCTTTTTACGGACAATAGATCACGGACTACTGGAGTTCACATGGCAATTCGATGGGACAAACTAACCGTAAAGGCTCAGGAGGCCATCCAGCGGGCGAATGACATCGCCGGCGAACATGGCAATCCTGAGCTGCAGCCGGTCCATATATTGGCGGCGCTGCTCGAAGACCACGAGGGCATCGTCCCGCCGCTATTGGAGCGGGTGGGTCTGCCCGTCCAGGCAGTCGAGGCGCAGGCGATGGGAGCGATTGACAAGCTTCCCAAAGTCTCAGGCGGAGGAGCGGCCCAAGCTTCTCTGTCAAGTGCGACGAACCAGATGCTTGAAGGCGCCTTCAAAGAGGCGTCCAACTTCAAGGATGAGTTCGTCTCGACCGAGCACCTGCTGCTGGCGATGACCAAGCTCAAGCGCGATGCCGCGCAGGAGATCTTGAGCAAGGCAGGGGCAACGTATGACAACATTTTGCGCGCATTGACGGCCGTTCGCGGCAATCAAAAGGTGACCGATCAGAATCCCGAAGCCAAATACCAGGCGCTGGAGCGGTACGCTCGCGACCTGACGGAACTGGCCAGGAAGGGCAAGCTTGATCCCGTGATCGGCCGCGATGAAGAGGTTCGTCGCGTGGTGCAAGTGCTGTCGCGCCGCACCAAGAACAATCCTGTGCTGATTGGCGAACCCGGCGTGGGCAAAACTGCCATTGTTGAAGGTCTCGCGCAGCGCATCGTTTCCGGCGACGTTCCAGAGCAATTGAAGAACAAGCGCGTTGTTTCGCTCGACCTGGGCGCCATGCTCGCGGGTGCGAAATATCGCGGCGAGTTCGAAGACCGCCTGAAGGCTGTGCTGAAAGAAATCGAGCAGTCGCAGGGGCAGATCATCTTGTTTATCGACGAGCTACACACACTGGTCGGAGCCGGAGCGGCTGAGGGCGCGATTGACGCCTCCAACATGCTCAAGCCGGCGCTGGCGCGTGGCGAGCTGCGGGCCATCGGCGCAACCACGCTGAATGAATACCGCAAGTACATCGAGAAGGACGCTGCCCTCGAGCGCCGCTTCCAGATCGTCTTCGTGGGCGAGCCCAATGTCGAAGATACCATCGCAATTCTGCGCGGGCTACGCGAGAAATATGAAGTCCATCACGGTGTCCGCATCAAGGACTCGGCCATCGTGGCGGCGGCGACACTGTCGCACCGCTACATCTCCGACAGGTTTCTGCCTGACAAGGCAATCGATCTGATTGACGAAGCAGCAGCGTCGCTGCGCATCCAGATCGACTCGATGCCCACGGAAATCGACCAGCTTGAGCGACGAGCCACACAGTTGGAAATCGAGCGGCAGGCGCTAAAGCGCGAGGACGATTCCAATTCGCGCGAACGCCTGAAGGCACTCGAGAAGGAGCTGGCGCAAATCAAGGAAGAATCGAACGCCCTGAAGGCGCGCTGGAAGCAGGAGAAAGAAATCATCTCGAACGTGCGCGCCAAGAAGGAGCAGCTCGAACAGCTCAAGCTTGCGATCCAGGAAGCTACCCGCAAGGGCGAATACGAAAAGGCGGCGCAGTTGCAATATGGCGAACAGCCCAAGCTCGAAGCTGCGATCAAGCAGCTCAGTGCCCAGATGGACGCCAAGCAGTCGCGCTTGCTCAAAGAAGAGGTGGACGAGGAAGACGTCGCCAAGATTGTGAGCAAATGGACCGGCATTCCTGTCTCGAAGATGCTCGAAGGCGAAGTGCAGAAGCTGGTCACCATGGAAGACCGCCTGCGTCACCGGGTGGTCGGCCAGGATGAAGCGCTATCGCGCGTTGCGAATGCCATTCGACGCTCGCGAGCAGGGCTGAGCGATCCGCGGCGTCCGATCGGTTCGTTCATCTTTCTCGGACCGACCGGCGTGGGCAAGACGGAGCTGGCGCGCGCGCTGGCTGAGTTCCTGTTCGACGACGAGCACGCCATGGTGCGTATCGACATGTCGGAGTACATGGAAAAGCACGCAGTGTCGCGCCTGATCGGCGCGCCTCCGGGCTACGTGGGCTACGAAGAAGGCGGGCAGCTGACCGAGGCAGTACGGCGGCGTCCGTACGCCGTGGTGCTGTTCGATGAGATCGAGAAGGCACATCCCGATGTCTTCAATGTCTTCCTGCAGATCATGGATGACGGCCGTTTGACCGATGGCAAGGGCCGCAATGTCGACTTTAAGAACACCATCATCATCATGACGTCTAACATCGGCTCGACCTATTTGCAGCAGGCAGGCGCGAACCCTGAGAAGCAGGAAGAAGCGCATGAGCAGGTGATGGAAGCCTTGCGCGGCCACTTCAAGCCGGAGTTCCTGAACCGGGTTGACGACATCATCTTCTTCAACCCGCTGGGCAAGGAGCAGCTGGTAAAGATCGTCGATCTGCGGCTGAAGGACCTCGAACGTCTGCTGGCAGACCGCCACATTACTCTGGAGCTGACGTCCAAGGCGAAGGAACTGATCTTCACTGAGGGTTACGACGTGACCTACGGCGCGCGCCCACTGAAGCGTGCGATTCAGCGCCTGGTGCAGGACCCGCTGGCCATCAAGATCCTCGACGGCGAGGTGCTGCACGGGGACACGGTCAGGGTCGATGTGGACACCAAGACCAAGACGCTGAGGTTTGAAGCGATTCATCGCGAGGTGCGGGAATCGGTAGCGGCCAAGTAAGCTTGAGCGGGTCTTCTGCCCACGTCCTTTTCATCGGTGGCTTTGCATTGCAAAGTACTTGACAGGAACTCGATCCGGTCGTATGGTTGCGTTCGTGACCGAACCACGCCCTTGCCGCCGGCCGCCGCGCAGATCCGAGGCGCGGCCGACAGCTGATGCCCTCGAGCATCTGGAAGTCATTCGCGAGACGATGGAGCGCAGCACCGCTTTCACAGCGGTCTCCGGCTGGGGGTATGTCGGCATGGGAGCAACAGCACTCGTGGCCTGGTACGTGGCGTTTCGCCAGCCGACCATCGAGGCATGGCTTGCCGTATGGCTCGGCGAGGCACTGGTGGCGGTGACGATAGCTCTAGTCGCGATGCATGGGAAGGCCTCGCGGCTTGGGACACCACTTCTCTCGATCCCCGGCAGGCGTCTGTTTGTCGGCCTCCTGCCCGCACTCTTCGCTGGTGGAGTGATGACGGTAGCTCTCGTCCGCTCCGGCGATACGCGCCAGATTCCGGGCGTGTGGCTGCTGTTGTACGGCGTAGCCGTGATGCAGGCCGGGGCATTCTCGGTGCGCACGATTCCGGTGATGGGAGCAGTGTTCGTACTCATAGGGGCGACAGCCCTGCCGCTGCCGTGGTTCTGGGCGAATGTAGTGCTGGTTGTCGGGTTCGGCCTCGTTCACATCGCCTTCGGTTCCTACATCGCGTGGCGCCTTGGTGGATAGCAACCCTTTGAATCTTCGAGGACGTGACATGCCATCAGAAAAGCTCCACATCGTTAGCTCACGCATAATTCTGATTCTGTCGCTGCTCGCCCTTCTCACCGTGTTGAGCGGCTATCTCGAGCCGCGTCACCCGGCGCCAACCGACGAAGGTGCGGGGGCACATATTTTTCAGGTCGCAGTCGCACTGGTGATGATGACCGGACTGGTTTTTCTCGTCACGGCCGACTGGACAAATCCATCGCGCAGCGCAAGACGGCTTGTGCTTCCGGGAATCACCCTGGTCGCAGCCTTCACGGCTCTTTACTTGCTGGAGCACGTTTATTTTCGCTAGATTGTCATGACCCAAACCCACACCAATCGTGCAACTCGCCCTTCCCCAGTGCCTCGCCGCACCACCAACAAATCTGCTGCTCCTGCTGCGGAGAGCCTGAAACTCGATGCGTTGATTCACGAACGCGTTCGACTTGCGATCGTGAGCGCTCTCGCAGTAAACGACGTGCTCAGCTTCAATGACTTGAAAGTGCTGCTGGAAATCACCGACGGCAATCTCAGCGTGCACGCACGCAAGCTGGAAAATGTCGGTTACGTGAAGTGCAGTAAATCGTTTGTCGGGCGTCAGCCGCGCACGGAATTCCGACTTACGGCTGCAGGGAGACGTGCGCTGGAAGACTATCTTGAGCAGATGGAATCGGTGATTCGGGCGGCGCGACAGGAATAACTGCAACAACCTGGGGCCCCGGTGGCCCCTTTTCTTTTTGCCTTGTTGCTTTGCGTCACAAAGTACTTGCTATAGGAGATCGTGATGTACACAAATGGCAACTTTGAAGCGCACCTAGCGGCGCTGTGCCTGCTCGGAACGCTCAGCCTGACGGTACTGCTTGTGATCGCAACTGGAGTGCTGTTTTTCACGCGACGCGCCTGGGCCCGATATTCGTTGCTTGCGATCGTTCTGCTGCTCGCGGGCTACCTAGCGGTTGTGGCTATGTTCTCCCTAACCAGCTTCGATCGCACTGTCGGGCGGGGCGACGAGAAGTTCTACTGCGGCTTGGATTGCCACATTGCGTACTCGGTGGGGAATGTTGAGCGCACGAAAACGATTGGCGACACCAGTGCCAGCGGTGAGTTTTATGTGATCGCAGTGCGCTCGCATTTTGATAAGCGCACCATCGCGCCGGGGCGAGGCGACAGGCCGCTGCGTCCCGATCCCCCGACGCTGACCTTGACGGACGGCAGCCATCATTCGTACCCGGTCTCGAGCGCCGGACAGCAGGCCTGGGAGACCGCGCATGGCCAGTCTCATTCGCTGGGCGAGCCGCTACGCCCGGGAGAATGGTTCGAGACGACGTGGGTCTTCGACGTGCCCGCAGAGGCTACGAATCTGCGCATGTTTGCCGGATGGTCTGGATTTCCCTCGTACCTAATGATTGGCGACGAGGCAAGCCCCAGGCACAAGAAGACGTACTTTGCACTCTGACGCGCACGAAGCCAGCACGGCACTTACTCACGGCCGCGGAACTGGATGATGCGGCGGCGGTCGCGCGTGGAAGGGCGGCCTTGCGCCCGCGGCTCGAACGGGTGCAGGGCCTTACGTTCGGCGGCAACTTTGAGGCGCAGCTCGCGGCTCGCGTCCGTCTCCCGGTAGAGCGTTCGAGCGACTGTGGCTGGGCCGCGCATGTCGCTTACGGCGAGAACTTCAATGTCGAAATCGCCGGAATCGTTGGTAATATGCAGCTTGTCGCCGGGATGAACCTCGCGCGCCGCTTTGACGCGTTGCCCGGCAGACTGGACCCGTCCGAGTTCGCAGGCTTTGGCGCCAAGTGAGCGCGTCTTGTAGAAGCGCGCCGCCCACAGCCACTTGTCAATACGAATGCCGGTCACGGAAACATCTTGCCACGAAAAAGCCGGCTTTAACCGGAGCCTTCCGATTAAGGACGGCTGAGCCAGGGAGACTACAAGAGGGCATCGTCGCCTGCACGATGTTCCCATCCACAGCTAGAATGGGTCGGCAATTTCATCCTGCAAATCCAAGGCCCCTGGCATGAAAATCGGAGTGTCGGTACCCAACATCGGACCGGTGGCGACACCGGAGTCAGTCAAGATTGTTGCGCAGAAA